>JACLAC010001438.1_pt1 | contig 19859 bp, 21 predicted proteins | sample 8027881 | NCBI WGS metagenome assembly JACLAC01 (sample SAMN15725517, study PRJNA655200) | protist metagenome | isolation source: fluorescence activated cell sorting (FACS) single amplified genomes of... | place: Spain: Blaines Bay Microbial Observatory, Mediterranean Sea | collected 2016-01-19 | reverse complement strand
TTGCCTTGATGAGTGGGAAAACCATCTTGATGCCCACCAAGCGGTCCGGCTGGATCGAAAAAATCGCCCTGACGGAGCGTTGCAGACGTTCGTGCAGGATCCTGACGGCCACTGGATTGAATTGTGCAAAGTTCCCGGGGTGACCTCAGCAGAATTGACTGCAGACAGCGAGAACCCATCAAAATGAACTTCTACTAGGCAGAATTCGCCCTGAAGACTTTTGGGATACCCGGTTCCTGCAAAGCCTGTTTCTGAGTAACCTGCTGGTGTGAATATGTGTCCTGTAACTGCTGGAACAAATCGGCAGGGTCTGATACGCTCCTCGGGATCTCAAAAGAAGCGGATTTTGGTGGTCGAATCAACCAGAAAATTCCGATACGTTTCAGGACCACAGCCAACAATAACGGCGGCATAGCTCAGCTGGTTAGAGCAGCGGAATCATAATCCGCGTGTCGGGGGTTCGAGTCCCTCTGCCGCTATTAATGGGTCAGACAGGCCCAGACACTCAAAGCCAAATGCCGTAATTAACGGGGTTTGGCTTTTTTGTTGCGCAGCATGTCTTGGCGTGTCTGGCATTAACGGCTTCGGGTTTGGCTTCGCCTCCCCCGACAGCTGGGGAAAGTACAATTCAAAATATTTCGATAATCAATATGAGATACGACCTATGACCATAAAAGTTGCCTCGGGTGAAATCGAGGGGAATGGGCTTGAGTACCGCAAGCGTTTCAAAGTGATTGAGCAGGTATGCTACGCGCTGGCAAGCTTAGAGGAAGCGGTAGGTCACATGGAGGATGAAATCGATTGGGACAGAATCTTCGATGGTGTTCCCCACCTACACTTTCTATCATCCGACGAATATTGGCCACCCTTTTATGACCCAAGGACCTTTGATTCTGTTCCTGGATTTTGGACAGAAAATCCCCAAGAAGGTGAAGATGATGAAGGGTACGGTCCAGGAAACTCATTCGAACGAATTGAGATATTCGTGAAAAAAGAAGAGGCAACCCAAATCCTCAAAGACTTCCGTAAAGTTCGGGCCAACTTGAAAAAATATAAACCGCTGAAAGAGTATCTATAGGAATTTTTACATCTGGCTTGCGGATAGATCCATGGTTGATGCCGAGTGGTCCTCACCCTACGTTTATGCCCTCTCCGTCTTTAAAAAACTTGAACTACCCAACTCCGTGAAGGACACCATGCAAACCATTTATTTCGAAAATCAAGACTGTCGTCTTTTTTGTCCAGTTACTGGAATTCCCTTCAATGTTGAAACGGGCATGATTGATTCACCGGCCTTGGCGTTTCTTAAAAATGACGAGGTTGATGAATTCTGTCATCTCAACAAGGAACTTGAAGATCTCTGGAGTCAAAGCAAGACTGAAAATACCGACGATGATGATGAATTTGACTCTGATGAAACGCTTGAGCAGTTCTTAAAAAAGGTGCCCGACAACATCGTGTGCTTCAACATGAGCGACGGAATATCTGGAGGATACCTAAGAGTGGCTTTCGACATGGATTACGAGCCTGACGATCAATAATTGTCTGCGTCGCTTTGTCGTACGGTGCCTTGCCTTGCGAGCCTTCCACTCCCAATTCGCAATCAGAGTGTTGAAATGAGATCGCTTCAGAATCCAAGTTTCTAAGCTTTCGTATAGGCTCCGAATAATCACCATTGACACTAGGACGGACAATACTAGTAATCAGTGAGCTATTTCAACTTAGACGCCGCAGCGTCAGATTCAACGCGTTTACCACAACCGGCAGGCAAGAGCAAATCGATGAATATTCCACCCACCGGTCCCATAGCTGATTCACTGATTCTCGAATCTGAATTAGCGAAACAATACTTTGATTTTCTCACGGAACATGATCCGCTGACAGATTGGAAAGACATTGTTCCCCTTTCCCAGCCGATAATCACTGAAACAACCTACGATTACGATCTGGACGCTGTCAGCTACTGGGCAAGCATCTGCCCCCAGCTGGTTGGAGCCGCAAAGTACCAAAACCTTTTCGACGAAATCGCGCCCCGGGTTGGTTATCGATATGCATGGAGCCGAGTGCAAATGCATTGCCAACTACTAACTGCTCTGGAGCGATGGTACGACGATAAGGAATTGCCTACTACCATCATCGAACCGGGCTGTTTTTGCAGTGGCTTAATTCACTTTTTACCAACAGTGTGGGATGCTACTTACTTCGGAATCGACATCAGTCCTGTGGCACTGGACGTGTGCAGATCGCTGGAAAGAAGTGACCAATTACCAGGGAAACGCAAGCTACTTCGAGCAGATTTCCAAGTGATTGGCAAGACACAGCTTAGTGAACACATGGACGGGGACTTCAGCGACTCCCTGATCCTTATTGCAAATGTACTTGGGACAATTCAAAGTAGCTGGGAACTCTTTCCTTCGGTTGATGCCAGCGCCGTTACAGCATGGCTTGTCTCGCACTGGGTTAATCAGGGTGCAACAGTAGTTGTGTGCGAACGCAACAGAAATCCGGCCGAGCACATTCAGTACATTCGCAAAAACGGCCGCTGGGACTCTTACGTGGAAACCACGTTGCTCGATGATTTTGACGCAATTGCAACAAGCGGAATGGACAGCGAAGCACCTCTAGGGAGCTGGGAAAAGAAACGCACGGGAATCAGTGTTTATCAGCGCACGCAGTAATCGGACCCTGGGAAAGAACCACGATGAAAATTGAAGAAATCGCCGCCTCCTTTCGGAAACACTGCTCGGATCGTGGCCTAAAATTAGATTGCACCACATCTTATGTTCGTCGACTACTATCCAAAGCGATGGGCAAAAACAGGCTGTCACAATACGATCACTTGTTAGAGCAAAAACTGTATGGAATCGCGGACACGGCTGACCAATACGCTTTCTTCAGATCGAGCCGTGAGGTCAATCTTGCCTTTAGCTTTGATGCCGATGTAACGGTAGGCACGAATATTTGGCTCGCTGAACAGTTCCACGAAATTTCTCAAGATGGATGGCGTGTTGGTGAGCTCGGATGTTCTGTGGGAGTGTTGGCCTCTTGGCTATCAACAAACTATCCCGAAAGTCGCTTTTTGGGCTACGATTCCGTTGAAAGTTTCATTGCGATCGCCAATAGTGAAAATAAAGCAGAGAATCTGGATTTTTTGAAATGGGACTACGGTAGTGAACCGTGCCCGCAAGACAATTTGGACTGTTTAATCTCATGCTTGGGAATTGACTTTGAAAGTGAGAATCTGCATCGGTCAACAGACCCGCGTCTATTACGGGAAAGTGAAGCCTACGCTTTTAGGAGACGGGAAGCAGAAAGGTACCTCCGAATTTGGCGCAACGCGGTGAAAGATGATGGGTTCTTGTGCTGTGTTTTGCGAATATCTGACTACGCGCATGCGTTGGCCATAGCAGACGCGGCCCATGAATGTGGGTGGTCGTTGAATCTCGAAAAAAGCCAAAAGCTACATTTTGGCAAACAGAGCCTTTCAGGCTTGGTATTGAAGGCAGAGAGTTCAGAGAAAATCACAAATAGTGAAATGCTAAAATTATTTGCAGGTAAGGATCTACACGAAGAGAAGAGCGTGTTTATCGGGACGGCTGCCTTGGTGAAATTCCAAGAGTTGAAAGAAAAAGAAATTCTCGAAACAGACAGCAAGTACTACGAAGGTGATGGTCATACCATGGTCACGAGTATTGGACGTAGTAAGACTTGCGGGTTTTCTTTTTCGATGGCGACTACTAATTTTGTTCGGCTTGAGCTTACAAGCGATCGTTCAGAGATCCCGACGATTCGGTTTTCGTGGTAGTTTGCAAATGACTGATTTATCAGACGTTAAGTTTCAGGGTATGCAATCCCCAGCAGCTTCAACACCAAGCCAGGCTGACGATTCTTGAGGACCGCCTTTTCGACGCCTTCAAATTCCTCATGCGTCAGATCGCCAAGGTGGGCAACGCGATTACGAACATCGGCAAGGGTCCGCAGGCTGTCAACGAAATCACGACTTCGGACCGCGGATTTTTGTGGTTCAGAGAGACTGCGTAGATTCGCTCGCCACGAACGAAGCAGCACAGAATCATCATGTCTACCCGGCCGAGTGGCGACTCTTAGTCCGTGAGCAATGCTACCGAGACCCGGCATTCGTCCGGTGTCCAAGCATGGAAGATCAACAGATGCTGGCAAAATTGATCATGCGGCAGTTGGAAACTGATTCAGGCCATTTCCGGGAACACGCCGAGGCTTGAGTTGCCTGCAGTATTTCTCATCCCCTAGATCTACTCGTAGGTGTAACGAATGGGATTTGCCGCACCCTTTTTTCGGTATTTGTCGGGAACCCGTTTATGAACGTATTTTTCTGCTATTTCATCGGAGGCAACCGAACCAACAAACCCAAAGCGTTTTGGAAACGGCTGGAACTCTGGGAAATACTGAGTATTCGCGGGATACCACGCATCCGGTTTGTATGCGGCAATAATGATACCATTACGCACAGCCAAGATGACCTCTGCACGATTTGCACGCTTGTCATCTATTACCCAAGCATATCGGGTTGCGTCATACACTGAATGTTCAGTGGCCGTGTTGTTGATCGTGATCATGATTGCCTTGTGGTCGAATTTCGCCTCGACGGCTTCGTATCGGCGAATAATCTCATCGGCGTGCATAACCCCGAACTCATTGCTGCCAGCACCAGAAACGATGTTGGTAAGGCCAGGATACGCATCAATTAAGGCGGCTTCGACTTCGAACGCCGTAGCGTCATCTAGTCCGTGCCTGTGGATTACGTGGTTAACTTCAAAACCGGCAGCGATTATTTCACGAATTCGATGCAGTTTATCCGAGGGGGCATCAGAATCGATTGCGCCCTGGACGTGCTCAAACACCCGGTTTTGCTTACCCTTACCTACATAAAACGTTTCGCCATTACGTGGGTCAATTAGACGATAGACATATGATTCCAATTTCTGAACAACTTCCGATGAGAAAGACTTTGACATAATTGAATTAGTGCTTTTTGAGACAATGAAAATGATTCGCCGTGTGTCTATTGACGAACTTTATGTCACATGGACCCTGAAAGATGGCCTTAGTTTTGGTGATGTTTATTCCATCTCACCCGATCGTCAGTAAAGCTGCGACACGGACTAAAGCGAATATAGGTCGCACGCCTAACTTGATTTGACGCACTCTCACTGGAGATTGCCTTCGGCGATTATCACTAACAAATGATCGCTTTCAACAATGCCGCACTGGTCTCACTAAAACTAGGCCAACAAATGCTATCGACGGATATTGAATCTTACGGAACGCTTTTCCAAAAGGTCCGATTCGTACGCACGCCGCATCGATGTTTTCTTTGCACCGGAGTTTGGTGCGAAGGCATGGATTTGAACCTTTATGTCGGAGAAACCTTCATCCCAGAAGTATCTTGCGAGTGATTTCCGATCCGAGTGGTCCAGATGTTTTGCAACACGCTTGCGTACATTTCCCGATTCTCCAAGGTATAGGTAGCCGCTCGAATCCAGGAAAATATAAATCCCTGGCCTGTTTGGAATCAGATCAATATCAAGCAAAAGTTCGGCTGCAGTATGCTCGATAATATCAACCTTCCATGCGGCGACTCGTTTCACAACCTCAGGCTGCAATTTCTTGCCCTTGCGAAGTCCTAGTGCGGCCTTGCGAAGCTTGTAGCATGAAATATCCGGGGCTATCTGCCGTGCAATTCGATCAAATTCTGCAGACGAAACTGGGTCGCACAGGACTCGGTCAATCGTCAAATCGAATCGATCCTCCATCAGTCTCGCTGCGATCTCTGATGCGTGCACATACGAAGAATGATCGAGGCGTTCTACTACTTTCGTGACACTCCCAAGGCCAGAGGTTTTCCGGAGGTTCATCAGCCTCCAGTTTGCCTCTTGGCTTGAAATATCTTGGTTGCGTTGACTCAGTGCATGTAGATAAGACTGATTTAGATGGGGGTCGATCACGACATCATCCGTGCTTCTTCCATTGTGTACTTTAAGGAAGGCCGCCTTTACGTCCTCATTGGGTGATGCCATTAAGTTGCCCCTTAGTAATTCATCCAAAGCCGTTCTACCATCTTTGGCTTTCGCTTCGCACTTGACGCTTTATTGTCTATTTCAATGTCAATGAAATTCCAGTTATTGAGCACTTTCTGGTAAAGATCATTTGGATAGCCGGATAGGACTACCTTACCGCAGCAGTTATCAATGACTTCTAACAGTTCCATATGCTGATCTGTTGTCATCTCATGATCGTAGTCTTTTGTCGTAACTCGTGTTTCATGCACATAGGGTGGGTCCAAGTAGAACTGAGTATTCTCGCCATCTTGCGATCTTATAACCTTCACTGCGTCTTCATCGAGTATCACGACTCGTTTAAGCCGGGTCGCAACGGCTGACAGGCCGTCGATTGCCGACATCCACGAGGATGCCTGCTCATTCATTTGCCTACGAGTCCTATTCCGACTCAATGTTGCAAAACAGTCAAATTTACCGGCTCTTGACTGTCGGCATCTGACAAAAAAGTTAACGGCCGACTTTACAGGGTCGTTAGATGGCACATGAGCATCCCGCCATTCAACCTGTGAAAACGGGATCGTTTCAACAATTCGCACAAACTTTTTGAACTGCCGCTGGTTTTGAAGCACTCGCCAGAAGTTAGTAAGTTCATGGTGAATGTCATTGACAACCTCAGAGACACCGTCAGGGGACTTGTTCAGCAGAACAGAGCCGCCACCGAAGAAAGGCTCGACGTAATGCACATGCTTGGGCATGTGTTCGATGATGTGACGAGCTAGGTAGTGTTTGCCACCATGCCATTTTAAAGGCTGCGTTAAACGAGAGGATTTGGCCATGGTTTTGCCTGTAGAGATTCAGGGGCGATTGAGCTGTTTTGGGCTTTCACTCTATATCGTTTGCTTGACACGGCTGGTCATTAACTCGATCTAGCAGTAGTTTCTGGGATTTCTCGGGTACCGTCTAGGTCGGCAGCTTAAGAGACGGAAAAGAAACGAGCGCAGAGAACTCGAACGCCTCCTCGGGTAGGAATCAATCTAACAAGAGTCCCGAAACGCGGCAGTAAAATTTGCCGCCCCTAGCGAGGGTAGCCGATTAATGCAGCTTTCGTGTTCAGTGGCTGCTCCTCTATCCAATGCCCGAACAGTTACTCTTTACCCTTCAGCTCGATATCACTGTGAAATTCTGCCAAACCATGTCGTGGATCTTTCATCGCTTTACTCCCATCAACTGAGAAATCAGTTCAGTGATCTGTTCATCGCGCAAGTGCGTGACCAACCAATCCGCCAGCGCAGGAACAGGCAGTACACCTTTGGCAAATTCGGCTTCGGGTTTGGCTTCGCCTTTGAACACTGGAGTTCGTTTTTGCGAGGTTTGAAGCGTTAGTTCGAGTCCCTCTGCCGCTACTGAAGGGCCAGACAGGCCAGGACACTCAAGGCCAAATGCCGTAATTAACGGGGTTTGGCTTTTTTGTTGCGCAGCATTTCTCGGTATGTCTGGCATTGACTGCTTCGGGTTTTGCTTCGCCTCCCCCGACAGCTGGGAGTCGGAATCCTTGCTCGCAGCTGGCGGCAATTGCGGCTTCACCTGCAACGCAGCTTCACGGTGCTCATCGGTCACTTGCAGATAAAACTTCTTCATCGTCTCGATGCTGTGACCCGTCCATTCGCTAACGACGTGCATCGGATGATGCAGCACCAAGTCAGTCGCTCTGGACGCTCGAAGATTCTGAAATGCTTTCGGCCATGGCTCCAAGTGGGCGCGTTCGATGATCCGATGCAGTTGGGTCCGAAGGTTGGATTCAACACCCCGGTAACGGTAAATCACATACTCGCCTTTGCCGCCAGAGAGTTCATGGGCATCCTCAAGGAATGGCAACAGGTCTGTGAAAAGTGGAACTCGCCGACTGCCTTGACCAACGTGGTGTGCTGTTTTTTCTGATCGCACCAACATTTCCTGCTTGTTCCAGTCGATGTCCGACCATTTCAATTCCAGTACTTCGCTGGGACATCGCAGGGCACCATATCGGGCAAGTGCAAAGATCAAACGCCACTGGGCATCTGGGCATGCATCAATCACCGCTCGGGCATCTTCATGAGTGATGTAGTACATCCGCTCCTTGTTTGGGACAACCGTAGACTGCAACGCGGCTAGTGGATTCACACGCAAAATCTTGCGATGAATCGCATGGTTGAAAAACTGCTTGGCAATCTGTGTGTGTTTTCGCACCGTATTCTCCGCCATGCCCTGGCCCTTGCCGTTTTTCTGAGACAGCAGGTAGATGCGAAATGATTGCCCATCAGCTTCGGTCACTTTCCGAATATCACAGTCAGCACCGAAATGGTCGAACAAGTACTCCTTCGTCGCGTTGAACTTGGTAATCGTCCTCGGCTTCAAGTCTGTACGCCCGTCGATGTATTCCTCAACGAAGGGAATCAGTTGAGTTGACCTGCGTTCCCCAACGAGACCAGCAGCCGAAAGTTTTTCATGGATGGCGTCATCAGCTTCCTGCAAACCGCTGCGGTTGATTGCCCCTGCGCGAAAACTACCTTGGCCTCCCGAAACTGATCTCCTCGGGTCTAGCCTTTTTTGGCTTGATGTAATCTCCCTTTCGAGGTGCCCAAGACATTAAGAAGAAACTCAACTTGTGAACTGGTCAAGGGGCATATTCAGATTGAATAAGCAAGCTCCACCACGCCAGAAAAAACTCAATTCGCTGGCTTAGTTGGAAACACACCGAAATTGCAATCCTCCACTCGCCTAACAAGGTGTACGTGCTCGTTGCAGTTGAGATGTGGCTTGAACAACCCAGAGTCCGGTGAAGAGATCAATTGCCGCTGAGGTTCCCTCCGGCCCTCAACGATCTGTGCTTGCAGTTTTGTCAAACCATTTTTGAATTTCCTTGGCGTAAGATAGTGCACGCATTCGCGGTAACCCGGCGGTGCATATTTGCAGATCGATTCCAGTATCACTGGCACCTTCTCTCTCACCTCTGGGGGGAGAGTTTTCAGGCAGCCTAACTTGTCGGCACGCTGAATCGCGTACGCGTTCGCTAAGGATTCCTCGAGGCAATCTTTTGTACCATATGTAGGGTCGTATACATTTTGTTGATATCTGTCATAGAGACAGTTGTTCTCTTGATCAGCGCTCAACATTCTTAATACATAACTCTCAACCTGATGATGAAATGCTTCATGAGCAATCAAGAACGCCAACTTGATCCGGATGCCCATGTCATCACATTCTCTCTCCGTATAATCTGGGAACTCGGCCTTCAGGTAGGACCCGATTTGAAGCCCTGCCTCGAGAAGGATGTTCTCATCGATATAAATGCCAGCTTTATCACGGTAGCGATGAAGCGATTGATACCAAGCTTCAAACGGAAAATTACAAGCCCCATCGGCAAGAGTGTCCAAATTCCTTGCCTTCAACGGGCGTCGCTTGGAGTCGGAAGTAAAGAACTCGTCTCTATTTATCTCACGCAACCCAAATTGCTTACTCAAAGCGTTCATATCCAAAATACTGGATGTAGTCGCGACCGAATCATCGATATTGCGTTCAGGGTTTTTGGCCGGGGCCACGCTGATCGCACCAATATCTTCGAGATAAGTAATTGCCTCGGTAAGTTGTTTCTTGCTCACATCAATCCCCGGAATTTCGAAAGTGACTCACTGGTCGAACACACTGTTGCCCCATGCTTGGCAGCTCTGTGCTGCTCACTTCGCTTGATGCAAACAGTGTGCCAAGACTCATCATCACAAAAATCACTGGCGCAGGCTGCTTAAATGAATCTCCAGTCAGAATTCACGTGGGCAATTTGCTTATTCTGTTCAGAACGGAGCACTACTGCTCAGAAAAAAACAATCAATGCATCGTGGCCTACTTGTGAAGTATCGGGGCCTAAGCCAACTGCAGAACTGGACCAAGCTCTATTCTTGAAGCGTGTCTAGGCGGCGAGAACCGCAAAACAAATCTACTCTCCCATAGCTTCTTCATACCCAGGCCTGTGCTCCTCTGCAATGCTTCATACCGGTGAGCCATAATCAGTCAGCTACGAGCCTTCACACCAAAATACCCGTGGTTGCGCCATAAGACATGAGATCACTTTTGAGGTTTCTGGTGGCTTCATTTCTCTTGTACCGTGCAAGCCATTACTTTCCAAACTTTTCAGAATCGCACAAAAATCAGAGAACCTATTTGCCGATTCATAGTCAAAGTAAACGAGGTCGGCTAAATACCGACTTCCAGCATGATGAGCAGGAAACATTCCTCTCCAACCTGCCCGGTCCGGGCAAGGTGGAATTCGTCGTTGACGGACATGCGGCCCTTGGCAATCCAACGGATCCAGTCTTGGCCGCCGCTGGCCGAATGACAATGCTCGGCATGCTCTTGTAGATTCAATTTCACAAAGAACCCATTTGTAGGAGCACAAACCGATGCGTCACACCAAACCGATCCAAAGCCGCCGCGGGTTTCTTCGATTTACCGGTATGCTCAGTGTTGTTTCCACGTTTCTTCCGCGCAGCTTGGTCCTAGGCGAAAGACCTTTAGCAAAACACCTAGAGGTGAGACGCGACTCCTTGAGAAACCCCGCGTTACCCCCGAACTGGAAAGATGGCCCCAAGGCGTTGGATACACCAGAATTCAATCCCCATGGCAGATCCATCCCAACAATCAGACAAGTCTGCCGTCGGAAAACAGCAGGGATGCCAGCCTTAGGTTATGGCGTCATGGGAACGGTGATTGAGCTTAAGAAACCGATTGGCCACCTACCCGAAGACTAGGAACGCCTCCTCGTAATTTTCTCCAATCTCAGTAACGTGCGAGCGTGAAATGCTCATCGTGTCCTTTGATCACTTTCCCTTGCAGAACTCCGAACGCGCTTATGACCGAATACACCACAAAAAGACTGATGTGCCGCGCTGACGTGTCAAATCACCTATCGAAACTTGAAAGCAGCAAGACAGTGTGTAACGCCTCATCATTTCCCGACACCAAAGGAACAAAGCAATGCAACTGAGCGCCGATATCTTAACGAACTGAATCTACGATCTCGCTGAGTACGCTGCGGAAGCCAATAAGTGGTGTAAGTTGTGTCTCGCCCGAATGAAGCGAAAAATATGAGCCCTACCATTTGCTCATCCAAAGCCTCAGCTCTGATAATTAAAAATCCCTCGGTTTCCCCGGACCATCAAAATGCCAACACCTGAAAAGATCATAAAACGCGGTAAAGTTGTTCTTTCGTACTACTGGGACAGTGGTGGACCAGGCGCCGGTGCAGGTATCGAGCAAGCTTTTTGCTTTGAAGAAAGCTACGCTGTAGCCTCTGAATATGACGGGCCACAAGGTCCCTTCGATTCGCTGCTTCAAGCAATCGAGCAAACCAAAATTCTCAGCATCAGCGACGCAAGTGAGAGAATCGAATGCGACTTACTATCCGTTGCGGAAATCATCGATTTATTGGAAATGTACTGCAGTGGAGATGAACCGGTGTTGGACATTAATGGGCAGGTCTGTGAATTTGATCGTGAGACAGGCTGTTACCGCCAAAAGGCAGACTGACAATGCAAATCATCAAAAATCGGTCGTAATTCGTCGAACGAATTAGGCCCCTGCCCAAACTCGTGCAAAAGCAGGAGCCCCCTCACAAGCCAAACCTCGCGCCGCGGTGGTGATGGCCAACACGACCGTGAGTCGAACGCTTCGCATGCGTGCAGGTTGATGAGCTTCTGGTTGCGATCCAGCGAAGCGGCTTATTAATCAAGGGTTAGGAACTGTTCAACCAGAAACGAGCGAGAAGGGAGCAACGCAAGATCATTGTTAACTGGGAAATCCTAGTCGAACTATGCTTCTGTCCCAACTGAGAGATCTGGCAACAGATGCTTTGCGCATGTATCGTTTAGCAATAATGTAGCACCTGCCAACAGCACTCCGTAGAAAGCGGCTTCATGTCAGAAAAACAGTTTAAAATTAAGTGCCCAAAGTGCCAGCAGTTGCTCAAGTTCACCTCTAAAATGGCAGGTAAGACAATTAAGTGTCCATCCTGCGAAACACTTCTGAAGCTTCCGGGCCCCCCGTCGCAAGAACCTGATGATGTGCCTGCCTCGGAAAGCGAAAAAACGAATGGGCGATGGAAAAAGCCTGCAACTGAATTGATTCAGAAGGCTGCCAAAAATTCCAGTTCTGTTATCAGCAACGTGAGCAGCGCAGTTTTACGTACTCCCAACCATAGTGCGTCTGAATTACCGTCCGTTCCGCCAAGTCTGCCTGACAACCCCAACCCGTTGCCAGCGAATCAACTTTCCGAGGCGGTGCTTGCGAATTCCCAACATGAGCTTGCTCGGTTCATGGATGCAGGGCAAGACGTGCAGATGATCATCAAGCTTTACAATCGGGTTGGGGAAATTTGCACTTCCTCGGAGGAAATCAAGTACATGGCGGTACAGCAGCATCCTGTAGCGAACGTAGCACCTGATGCAGTTGTGCTTACAAATCGTCGTGTGATAATTTTCCGCCAGAAAATACTTGGAAGACTCGATTTTTTGGATGTTCGGTGGCTTGATGTCAAGGACGTGCATGTTAAAGAGGGAGTGCTGCGTTCGACCCTCTCCATTCAAGGTATCAATGGGCATCTCGAAAAAGTTGAACACATGCCTAAAGCGCAGGCGCGTAAGGTGTATCGCATAGGGCAAGAAATGGAAGAGGAAATGATTGAGTTTCGTCGCGACCGCAGCATGGAAGAAGATCGCAACCGCGCAAGTAATATTGTCGTGAATACTGCTGTTGCGCCATCGCAAGCAGTAAACCCCACACCGCCGGAAACTAAAGCAGATGACCCCGTTTCAAGATTAAAAACACTCAAGGAAATGAGTGACGCTGGCTTGTTGAGTGATGCAGAGTTTGCGGCAAAGAAAGCTCAGATCATGGATGAACTTTAAAGTGCCGCAGCTTAATTATTTTGGAAAAACGCATAGTTTGCTGCGAGTTCATCTGTTGTGTGGCGTTGTCAGGAATTAATGCCCCCTGTTCTGCTTCGCCACGGTTATTGAAAAATCATCTGACGAGCTGCAATATCGATCACACCTAGCAGGGATTCCTCCGCCCTCAAGAGATGGTCTTCAACATAGAGTGGATGAGCTGAAGAACGGATCATGCGCGACAGTGGAAAACAGGGCGGAGACCCAATCCTTGACTGCACAAGAGCAGTCAGGGGCCACAATTTAAGTGGATTGCGAATCGTTTTCAGCAGCAAATCACAAGCTAGAACGACTGGAGACGTGAAGCCAAGTGTTTGATCAGCTCGAACGTATCGTAGTTCCCCAACTGATCAACCAAGGCCCGAGCCAGATTTTCGAGATCACTTGAAGACGCTTCAAAAAGTGCTTCGGGTTTCGCTTCGCATGGCTGCGTTTTCTTGCGTTTTCCATTGATTCGGCGCCCTTGTTCGAGTCCCTCTGCCGCTACTCGGGCATTTTCCAACATGCCCACAACTTCCGAAAAACTCGCGTTTTCCCGCACGTGTTGAAACGTGTGGGTTTTCTTTTGCGCCTCTGTGCGAGACGAAACGGGCGGTTGCATCCCCAGTGAGTCCCCAATTTTGGAAGCTGATTCAAAGTGTTCGTCAGTCACAGTCAGGTAATGCTTGTGAGCCACCGTGGGACTGTTACCCAACCATGAACAGACCACGTAAGTAGGGAATGTCTGCTCCAGTTCCGTCTGCCTGCTGGAACGACAATTCTGAAACGGCTTTGGCCATGGCTCCACGCCAGCACGCTTCACAAGCTTCCGGAAGGTGGTGCCAAGATTCTTGTCAGGATTCCCACCAAGCATCGGCACAACCCACGTCTCTCCCTCAGACGCCATTGCAAAGGCATCGTCGAGGAATCCACGCAACTCTTGGAAAAGTGGAATCACCCTTGTTGGTTTTCCGTACCACGCGGTCTTTTGGCTGGTCACGGCCAGAAGATCCATCTCCCAATGAATATCCAACCACTTCAGTAACGCACAATTCAGCAACGCTTCTCACCTTTGTAACCAATCAGCACGTAGTACGGTGCCCGCATCAAAGGCAAGTAAGGAACCTTACCACTTCGCTCCTCAAAAACTTCTACGTCGAATCTGCGATGCAGAAATGCAGGATGATCACCACTCAAAAAAACGTTGTCAGCAGCAAACCAGTGGGTCCAGAATGCACGGCTAAGCCACCGATGCTGCCGGTATTCTTCAGGGCTGAACTTGCGAGAGACGTAAAAATCAGTGACCGCGATCATACCGCCTGGTTTCAGTATCCGCTCGGCAACGGCAATCGCTTCAAACCAATCAGGAATCATCGTCAACGAGTATGAAAAAGTAACGAGATCAACACTCGCCGCAGCCGCATCGTACCGCGTTGCATCAGCAAGATGGATCCGGGCAGTATTAATCCCCGCATCTTCCAGTCGCTCTGACGCAATGGCCAGCAAAGAAGACGAGAGATCGACCAGATGAATCTCACGGAGCGATTCGGCCCTCTTGCCCGCGAGTAAAACGTTTTCCCCCGTGCCGGCCCCCATATCGACCCAGACTCCATCGGGCGGAAAATCAATTTTGGCGATCAGTTGCCTCCTCCCATGGAGCAGCCGCGCGCGAAAAGAATCGTAGTCACGAGCTTGGCCGCTGTAGAACGACTCCAACCGCTCTTCATGAGTTTCCCCTCGCACCGGATGAAAAAGCAGGTGCCGCAGTACACGCATGTCACCACGAATTGAATGCGGTCCAGTCGCGTTACTCATGCCGCTGTGCCTACCAAGTTCGCGATGTAGAAACTGCCATAAGTGTTAACGCGGTCGCGTGAATGAAGTTCCGACGCAAGCTTGGTATCGTAGTGCAAAAGATCTCCAACGCTCGCCTGTTTGCCGCCCATTTGAATTTTCAATGAGTCGACAAAGTTGACTTCCAAGGCAGCACTCCGCCACAACACTTTTGACCGAGGCGTCGCTCGGTTGATGATACTCTGCCACTCTGCCGCGAGCAGGTCTGGATGCCTATCGTACAACCAATCCATGTGGTCCAGCAGCACGAATTTCGAAATCCTGCCTTGGTGCTTGGATAGGAAGCCGGCAACGGTATCAGTGTGTGAAGTAACCCGATCAACCAGTCCGACTTTTAGCTTCTGAAAATTGTCTTGCTTGAGATATTCTGGACAACACTCAGGTGTATACTCACCAGTCAGATAAACCCGCCAGAAGTAATTATCCTTAAGAGGAATCTCCCTGAAGACAGCCTCAATACGATCCTGAATGAATCGACCAATCCCACCTGGGTAACACCGATCAATCTGATTGCGTTGGCTTCTTGGAACCCCCAGCATAGCCAGAGTCGTGTCCCGACGCATTGCCCAACGAATTGGTTTGCGCCACAGCAAGGCACTGACGTTTCGATCGTCGTAGATCTCCTGTTGCCGCTCTACAGAATCAGCTTGCAAAATCTCCTTGACGGCCTCGCGCAATCCGGGCGGTCGATTCAGATAGCCATTGATCATCCAGGCAAACAAACCAGATGTTCCCCTGAAATAGAAACTCTTTCGGCGACCGTTCCCGTCAAAGAAACCCGTTCTGCGATCCCAAACATCACGGTCACGATCGGATAGCTGCGGTCGAATCGCATCCTGGTAGATTCGCCTCCATTCGCTGTGATAGCCGCGACCAAAGATTTGAAAAAAATCATCGAAAGAAAGCGAACGGATGCAGGCCAGCTTCAATTCAAGCAGGGCATTCTGAAGTGGATTCATATCCACTGCGTAAACATGACTGGGAGATTGAATCGCGTAATCCAGTGCGTTGCAACCAGCCGACGTGATAACCAGGACGTTGTCGTCTGGGGTCAGTTGGAGAGCCTCGTGATCGAGTCGCGGATCTTCCCAGCACGTGTTGTAGACTAGATTTTTCCTGTGAACCAGCGAAAACGCCTTGTTACCGATCCATCCACCAACCATAGGTAATTTCCTTTCTCAAGTGAACTTGATGAAGTTGCTATCAGGCGAAGAGGCCGTTGCGAGAAACATCCTCTGAGAATTGATCTTTGAGTTCTGAGATGCCTTCGCCCGCGCTCACATGGCCCTGGGTCGCGTCTGTCAAACACAAGTTACGATTGCTGCTATATCGCGAAACCAATTCGATATTGCCGTCATGGTGCTCGACCAGACCAGTGCAGTTTTCCATCCAATCACCGGTATTGCAGTACAACTTCGACGAGGAATGCACAATGTCCGGTGTATGAATATGACCACAGATGACACCATGGCATGCTCGCACCTGTGCATGCCGCATGATCTGGTTTTCAAAATTACTGATGAAGCGAACGCCTCGCTTGACTCGATCTTTCAGGTGTGCGCAAAACCCGTAAGGATTACCATGTCGACGAGGCAATAAACGGTGCAAATACCCGTTCAAACTCAGACAGTTACCGTAAATACGACCTGCTGCTTTGGAGACCCACTGCGCCCTCGTTTCAAAAAAATCGAATCGGTCACCATGCGTGACCAGGAATCGATATCCCGAAAGTGACTCAAAGACAAACTCATTTGCCACCTCGAATTCAGGAAGTTTTCCCGGCAAGATCGAGCGAAAAGCAGGGTTACGAAGAAACGAATCATGGTTGCCGGGTATGTAAAAAATCTTGGTCTGTGACTCAGCCAATGCAATCAGGTGGTCGATGATCGCATCACAAGATTCACACCAGTGCCACCCCGAATTGATTTTCCAACCATCAATGAAGTCGCCCACGATGTAGACGGTTTCGGGTGCAAAGCCAACAAGAAACTGCAGAAACTCTTTCGCTTGTGCATGCTTATTTCCCAAGTGGACATCGCTGATCAACATCGTACGTACCGACATCCGTTCGATCGCATCCATGGCAAATTCCTTCTTGAGGTCTGCAAGTCCGTGAATCATCCAGATTGAAATTGATGCCATGTTTTAACGGCAAAGGATGTTGTTTGTGTTAAACAGAGACGCTGCTTTCAATAAGTTCTGACTCAAATTACAGCATTGACTCGTGCAGCAACAAAGCTGCAATTCGATGCTTTTTCTTAGGTTCTGGTGCATTGCACACCATCCTTCCATGGCCTGATGTGCCCTTAGGCTACACTTGCGGAGCGATAAGGATCCCTACGACCTTACTCGAATCCATGTGCCGATTTCGTTTCGGATAGGTGTAACGCCTTGAGAGAGGACTGACTGTGTTAAGAAAGCATGAACGTGCCGGTGGAACCACAAGAAGCATCGTTAAACAAAGGTCGCGTTGCGACTCAAAGAAAATCCAGCGTGCATGACTCGTAGGATCTCGGCGTTGAAGAACAAACCTGCTTAAACTGGGGTTATTCGTCGAATCGCTACTTTGGCGACTCCGGAATTAGGAAAAGTCTTCGAACAAGAGACAGTCATGATCATACGAGCGGCCTCATCGCACTCCTAAGCCGCACTTGCCTCCACCAAGATGAATAGAGCAAACCGAACCCGCAGATAAAGAACGGATTTCAGTGAGCGAGAACGAACAACAGTCAGGCGTCATTCGTCTGCGATGCACCCAAAGCCCAAGAAACAGCCTACAATTCGAACACACCGGCTCGGTGAACCCGAAAACCAAGGGTGAACCAGCGACATGCTTCCACTGCCAGCGCAAGCAGATTTGCGAGCGTAGCAGGTTAGCGCCGAGAGCCATCAACCCGCATTTGTGATCGTTGATGACATCTCAAATATTAATCCGCAAAGCAGGCCCGTCGTTCTTTAGCCATTCACGCCAAACTTCCTACAGAAAACTGATTCAAGGCTGATTACTTTCGTCCTGCCTTTCTGTTCGACAAGTCACCACGAAATCCGCTCAGACAGCCATTTCCAAGCAGGATGATGCAGTATCGCAATCAGCACTAGTAAAGTGGCTGGCGTCAGCCATTGACGACGTAAATGTCGGCCTCCAAAGTGTTTCAGCAAGTTGATCGTGACGAGCCAGAACACACCGATGGTCAGCACGGCCTGCCAACCGAGTGTGATGCCAAGCAGCGTAAAACTAAAGGGAAGTGATTTGGAAGACTGTCGCCACCGCAGCCGGACTGAGCTGCAGAGTCTGCCAAAGGTCCATCCCAGAAGTCCGCCAATAAGACAATTCGCCGTGCGATCAAGCCATTCGGGAACCGTTCCAGAGAGTTGAACGGGTATTTGGTCACCGACTGACACTGTCAGCATGGTTGGAACTGCAATCACACTGCTGGCGAAGCCAATCAACAAACCAATTTTCATCCAACGAGGAGCTTGCAAATGATCCTGCTCCATAAGCGCAAGCATAAGCAAAGAAGAAAATAGAATGCAGTGTAAGAAGTAGATGCCCACAACCGGCCACTTGGTATAAAGAATCATCCAGATGATTCCCGTGTAGTGGTAGTGGAAGAATCCTGGGATATTTGCTGCACCGGTAACAAGTTCAAAAAGAAAAAGTGAAGCGAAGATAGTCATGCCAATTAGTTCGATAAATAAATACCGAATAGGGATCGGAGCCTGACAATCACGGCAGCGACCACCAAGCCACCAGTAGCTGATGATTGGTAAATTATCTATCCGACGAATTGATTTTCCGCACTTGGGACATGCTGACGACCGCAGTGCGATTGGCTGACGGCGAGGAGCACTGGAAGCGGCGACATTGAGGAAGCTTCCGACACAGGCGCCCCCGTAGGCAAAGACCGCAAATACAGTCAGCTTAGAACTGCGGACGCGGAGTATTTCCCAGCTCGTCAAGTCTTCCATCACGTAGCTGGTTGGTCGATCACGAAACGGTTCCAACACCATGTCAATCGCGGGAATCACAATCATGTAAGCAGCAAGGGCAAGACCAATTACCACTGCCAGAACAGTTTTCGGTGTGATCGCTTTGCTACCGCTCTGGATTACAATCCATCCATCTCTGATCAAAAGAACCAGAAGAGCCAACAGTGTGTATGTCGGTGAAAACATCACCCGAGGGCTCCACCAGCTCTGTGTATCCTGCTGAGCCAAAAGAATGACAACAATGGGCGTTAGCAGCGTAAGAATTGCCAATCGACGTATTCCGGCAAAGCGACTCCCAATGGCAATCGTCAGCACAATGGCATTCGCAATCACCATCACGACTGCACCCGTGCCCAACATCAAATGGACAAGCCAAAACAGTCCCGAACAAGTGGCAAAACCGGCGAGCAGAATTCTTGTGTATTCGCCACACAGTGAACTGTCGAATTGATCCTCGTGTTTGGGTACTTCAGACATGCAATGGCCTAATTCTCGTGACCTACAGGCGGGCATCACTTGGGAACTGTCAGAAAGAAACCAGTTCAATCATTCACGCCGCCACATAACTTGCGACGAGTGACTATCGTTGAAACCACTTGCTGTGGACCGGCTGCTCTCTGCTTCTCTAACGCACGTTCTACCAGATGCAACTTGAATGCAAAAGCAATGTCGGTGCAAAACAAACTCCGGGACAGATGATGCTCAGCCCGGTCAATGTGGCTTCACCAAATTTGTTCCCTGATCTGATGGGATTTTCTGTCTAGATACCCTTTTCGCCCCGCCTCTTTTCAAGACGGTTTTCCCAATGGTGAACTGTTCAACCGTGTGCCAGGTTGGCAACGCACCCCGTCTCGATCCAGATGGTCGCCCGCCCTTCGACACCCCAAATGGGTGGACAATCGAGCAAATGGACAACATCGATCAGAAGTTCCTCCGTCCTTGATCGATGGCCTTCACCATTCGGTGGATGCGTAGCTGACGACGCGTAGCAAGGACCTTTCGCGGCAGCATCCACAAGCTTGGA
>JACLAC010005426.1_pt1 | contig 19862 bp, 13 predicted proteins | sample 8027881 | NCBI WGS metagenome assembly JACLAC01 (sample SAMN15725517, study PRJNA655200) | protist metagenome | isolation source: fluorescence activated cell sorting (FACS) single amplified genomes of... | place: Spain: Blaines Bay Microbial Observatory, Mediterranean Sea | collected 2016-01-19 | reverse complement strand
AAATGTTCACAACTGGTCAGTCTCCACTACAGATCACAGAAACATTAGAAATTATAGCCTTCATAGAAGCAGCTAACACTTCTGCTCGCAGCGGTGGTGCCAGCATCTCTTTGGCCAAAATTAACTAAATTTCCAATTTCACGATTGACCTACTGCAACCTATAATTCAACCAAATTCTGTTTTTCATTAAACTTGGCCTCGATTTTTTACTAATAAGGATGGTGGGGCAAGCAACCATAGCTTTTATTCAAATAGCATTCATCAGTCTTATTTTTCCCTAAACTGACGTAGCGAGTTCCGGCTAGCCAATTCGATTTTGATAGATTAAATCAACTAGCTCCATAGTCTGAGTTGCATCGGTGAAGTTGGTTTCTGGTAGTACCTGTTTCTGGATACAGTCAATGAAATGCCGATTCTCAGCATAAAATCCGTAGGCAATATGGTTTTTGTTACTTCCTGCAGCATCTGCGGCAGAAATGGTAGTTATCCCTGATTGCTTGTGAATGGTAGCTTGACCATCCAAATCAGGATTGATATAGGCTGAAATCCCAGAAGCGTGAATCTCAAAAATGTGAATGCGCCCTCCTACAGCCCAATTGGTGCACAAAAATCCTGAGGTACCACTCTTAAACTTAACTAGTGCGTTGAAGCTATTTTCCCGTTCTGACCCAAACGAATTGATGTCGCTGGCAACAGCTTGTACGTCACTACCTCCCATCCAGCGCAGGGTATCGACTGCGTGTATAGCATCACAGGTCAGAATATCAATTTGTCCTTTATAGTAGAGTGCACTAGGACTATTTTTGTGAAAGACTGACATGCATTGAATAATTGGTTTTTCACTTTCAATTTCCGACTTTACTTGCCGCAAGAGGGGAATAAAACGGCGATTGAATCCTACCATTGTAAGACAACTATTTTTCTCGGCCAACTGTGCCATTTCTCTAGCCTGATATGTCGTTAGTCCTAGGGGTTTTTCGACAAACACGTGAATCCCACGCTGCAGGCAATCTATCACTGGAACAAACAAATCTTGTGGTGGCATTAGGACATAGACTGCTGTAGGAGACGTGTCATTTATCATTTTCTGGTAGTTTGTATACCGATTTTCAATACCAAATCTATTCGCAGTCTCGTGACATCTAGATTCAACTAGGTCACAAAGACCAACCAAGTTGACATCCTCAAAATCAACGAGGGACGGATAGTGAACGCTATTAGCCATTCCTCCTGCTCCGATCAATGCCACATCAATTTTCGCCATTGGTTAATCCCTTATTTTAACTTCTAAACAAAAAGTGTACCTACACAAAAAAAACAAACATCTGGAATTTCGATTAGCATGAATTAACAAAAACAGATGAAACCAAATACCTAGAAATATCTTTCATATTCTTCTATGACTTGTATTCAGCATAAGCTACGCGTCAGTACAAAGTCAAGCACGCACATACCGTTCTTTCCAGAAATTACTCCATTATCAAATCCAAGTAAAATTAGTTCATACTAAAGCAGAAAGGTAAAATCAAATGGTTATTCGATAATACTGCCAGATAGAAATCTATTATCAGCATATTATCGATGAATCTTTTCGTAGCTTTATTTCCTAATGGTTGATTTGGCCGAATAAGGACTCAAGACGCTAATAAACTCTTGATCGATAATAGACCGATGGTTCTAATGGAGTAGACTAAGAATAATCATTTCGTGGAAAGTTTGTTTCGCTTATTATGCCGAACTTTGTATCAAATATAGCACCTAAAGAATTTTACATACTGCTGATAATAGTCAGTTAACCATTCGGTGAGTAATACAGATTAACTGCGAATAAAGCATGAAATAATCCTAAAAATTAAGATTTCCCTTCTAACTTAACCCGATAAACTCCCCATTTCCCTTCTTGCCAATCTCTGATCAATTCTAGCTGAATCTCGTTTGTTAGTTGATTTTGATGCTCAGCTAATTTATTTTTGGGAATTAGGAAAACAACAGTTTGTCCTTCTTGATGAAAATTAAGGATCAACTCTCTTTTCATAGATTGGCGTTGTTGTGGAGAAGTAGACTGATAAAATTGTTCAATTTCCTTAGTTCGATCTGGGTGGCGACGTTCTCCACCACTCCAAGGATTTGAAAATCGAGCTAGGTTATAATGCCGAAAGTCTTTCACAGTATCCAAATAAGCTTCGTAAGGAGATTGAGAAAACACTATGACGTCATCACCAAATGTTCTTGCTAGCATACGCCCAACGGATAAGCGTGTTTGCGCTTTATCATTACTTACCATACTTTGCATTCTAGCTTGTGCAGATTTGTACTGTGAGGCCAGTACTATTAATACTAAAATCAATACGGAAACTCGGTGAGACATAGTGTAAATATCAAATCCCCTCCAGAAGAAAGATTCGATTTTTATTTGTTCAAGTAACATAAACGATGTTCCTATAATCAAAGGAAAGATACAAATAAAAAACCTTAGAAAGGGTGGACCACCTGCTTGCCAGTAATAGGAGCTATAAAGCAGAAATAGAGGAACAAACCAAGCTAGTCGCATAAGACGTTCCGTTAGGTTTCCTACGATCAACATACCAGCTACACCCAATGGAAAAAAAAGGAAAAACGAGTTTGTATTTAAACCTTGTAGAACCCGGTCGAAATTTTTCCATAAGGTTGGAAACTGAAAAGCTGTCTGCTCATTACTTAATCCATAACCTGTGGTAAATAAGCCACCAAAATGAATCCAGTTATACGCCATAATAGCTAATATGAATAGTCCATAACCCGCAATCATGAAACATATAGAGTGAAAGAAGGAATCATTTTGCCTAAGCCATTGAATCGCTTGCCAACTCCATCCTTTGGTTTGAATATCGCCGGTTGAACCATAATCTGAGATCTCAAAAGGTCGATAAGTACGAATCACTATTTGCATTACAATAGCTATAATAAAACTGGAGCTAACCAATAGACTGGTATAACGGATGGTTACCGCAAAGCCGAGTAATAACCCGGTCATTAAGCCTGAAAAATTTGACGGTTGACGCCACCATTTCCAGAGAAAAAACATTCCCCAAGTAATAACACAGGTATTAAGAGCATGGGCGAGCAGGTATGCCGGATAGCTTAGCCACATTGGGTTAATTGCCAAGACCCATATGGCTAAACTCGCATAAAATTCTGACATCCAGAGTCGGAACAATAAAAATGAGCCCAATAGTGCTAAAATACCAGCCAGAGGGCTCACTAAAAACATTCCTTCATCCCCGCCAAATATATAAGCTATTGCCATTATTGCAGGGTAACCAGGGCTAAACTTCGGTATGAGTCCACCATCTCTTGTTTTTACCCAGAAGTGAAGTTGATGTCTAAATGGGTCTGAATCTTGAATTGACAAAGACTTGAGACTGGCTATTCGTTTAGCTAGTATTAAGTATCCATCACAATCGAATTCTGGATGAGCAGGAGTAAAGTGCTGAATTTGGATAACGGTATAAGTGAAAATAGCCAAAACGACCGAGATACGAGTCAGAATCATGGATGGCAACCGACTGAAATCTTCGTTTGAGGGACTCGTAGCACTATATACATACTGTAGATTAGATACACCTTGTTAGTGTTTTGCATCTGAAAGGAGACTGAAATCATTTAGAACTTAATTGAATTAGTGTATTTTTGAATACCTGAACAGACAAAAAAATTAATTGTCAACTGTACATTCAATCAAATAAATAAGTGAAGGAAGAAAAACTTCCGAAAATATGTCGATCCGGATAAATAGAAAGACAAGACATAGAAGTCGAACCGACTACTACCGATAGACTATTCATATACGACTTGTACAGATAAACCCATCAGTAGATCTAGAAATTGGAGGGTGAGCAAATGTACTTTAATTTAGCTAGTAGTGTATCTTACAAAGGTAGTCATTTGATTAATTTTTTACATTCGATTTCTACATGAGGGAAAACTGACAATAGTTACCAAACTTTGATAAATTAAATTCTCAGAAATTTCTCGGAGATATCTGCGAATTTACCCAGTCTAATAAGCTTTTGTGATTAAACTTCGTGCTTGATCTTTTGTGGAATTATCCAATAAATTTTGTAGTCAAGGAAACCAGTAACATTAAAATCACTAAAATCTTTATCTTTAGATCAGGCTTCGCAACGCACGTTTTCTTGCTTCTTGTTCTCTTCTGACAAAATCACGATCGTTGATTTGCCCATAATCTGTCGTATTCGATGTTAAATTCATGATATCTCCATTTCGCTTAAATATCCGAAAGTATTCGAAACGGGTTAAAGTTGGTGGGATATTACCTGGACAGAGTGTATGCAGGCCAACTTCTATCGGGTCCCCCATTCCTATATTAGTATGTCCACAGCTTAGCCAATTTACTCCATCCGGACTGGCATATCCGGAAAACTGGTTTCCTCGACGTTCAAGCCTGAGATAAAGTTCGGTGAATCTAACCGAAATAGGCCCCATTTGCGACATACGTTTATCAACCCCTGTACCTCGACCAACTAAAGAAAAGACCCCATCCACGTGTCGTTCGAATCGAATATCTCCTCTAAAAGCATGAGGCCCAGAAGTTTTTTCTAAACGTATGAATGCTTGAGGACTTTTCCAGATAATTAGACCACCATGTTCTCTCATATCTGGTGATAGTCGAATCCGACATTCTGCAGAGAAGTCTCCTTCAACTTTTAATAGTAAGCGAGGCGCATCCAGATTACCACCTGGCCCATGCCATAAATCTTGACCAGGTTCCGCTTGCATCTCTAAATATCCTTGTTTTTCAGACCATGAGCCACCGCCCTGTGGATCTTCCCATCTCCAGATTGGATGCATCTGGTTTCCGATAAACTCGTCTTGGAAGACCATTTCGGTAAACTGAGAGGAGGTTGACCACCCCTCAATCTTGATTGAAGAAACAACATCGTTGAAGTGCTGGGGTAGATAGCCGAAGTTGGAAATCTCCTTTTTATAGTCAGTGGATCTCATTGGTATAGATAGTTTGGCTCCCTCAAAGTCGACGTGTTCGAAGAAAGTGACCTGAGCACCTTCCGATGGAAAATCTGGCCCTTTTAAGATACGAACTGAAGAAATACTATCATGCAAACCGAGTACCCCCGTATGTGGAACGTCCCTAAGAACAGTAATATTTCGACCACGAAACTCAGAATGCTCATAGCATTCCAAAATTAGTGGGACTGTACCCCAGTCAGGACCAGAAGCTTGCGATATTGATGCGAAGTTAATCGAAGAAATATTATCCTTGAAGTCATAGATCATATCATGAAGATTAGGGTAAAAGCCGGGCCCCAAAACCAGTTTTTTCCCTTGGAATTGCCAATGTTCATACAATACAGCTTTCTGGTTAGGGCTGGTATTAAATCCAGGTCCTTTATACACTTTGACAGAAGATATATTATCCTGAAAACCGATTTCCTTAGTAAATGAAACGGGTTTGATAACGTAGCCGCGCCTTCCACCAAAATTTAAGTGTTCAAAAACTTCAATTATCAGTCTCGGTTTCGAGATAGGCATAATATTGTTCCGTAATTTTCAACCAATAACGATTCAGCATCGCTAGGCCGTAAAAAGGCTTTCTACTTCAAGTCACCTAGTAACGTTAACCACGAAGAGAATTAACTCGTTTCCCAAAATAAAATTGATCTAATGTGAGTTATTACTTTTTTAACAGTACTGTGAAACACTTGCTTGACCATAGACGACATAATTCAGTTGAGCGATTTTCAACTAATTAATTGATATAAAAACTTGTGCTAAATTTTTCGCTTTTATTCTTGGCTGGATTGATGTGATTTAACCTGGAAGGTTTTATGCAATGACGTCTCTGGTTATTTTATTAATTCAGCCAGAAGAGTTGAGACTCCGGTCAATCCTACGATCTTCAATCGAGAGAATCTTCACGAGACGTTTACTCCTTAGTTTTAATTGAAAGAATTGACAACTTGATAATATCAAGTACCGACGAAACTGTAAAGAAACGAAAGCTTGGTATGAAGTCAATCGACATTGTTTCATATGTTATAAGTGAAAGAAAAGATAAAAACATTCTATTAGGATTTTTGTAGTATCCCCTTACCTAGAACCGTTCTGATCGTTTGTATGGTTGACTTTTACCCAATAGTCGTGAAAAATAACAAATACTGGATCATTTCCCATGAAGTTCATGTAGGTAATCCCCATTTCATGTGGAACTCTTTTCTGCTACGATGGGAATACTATGGTTTGTTATGGGTTCTATCGTTTGGTTACGGGAATGACTAAATACTGATATCGAGACAATAATACCTCGTGAGTTTGTCAAAGTTCGTGATTTAGTTAGATCGAAAATTGACTTTCAAGTTGAGTCAGCATGCCAAATCACTCAGTATCAATTTGCATCAAACAGTGAAAATACCTGTTGATCTTTATCATTGATCCTTATACATTCAATGAACGATTTTGTTTTTAAATTAATCACCTTCAACCAGAGAGGTATGTATGTCGTTAACATCATTACAGGTTGATCAATTTCATCGAGACGGATTTATTGCCGTGGAAGACGTATTGACTCCACTTGAAATTTCGGCTCTTTATCTACGCTTACAAGATATTGGCAATGGAGTAGTTGATTTTCCAAAGCAGTATATTCAGGTTGAACCGGAAGTGGATAAAGGTGAAACAACGGATAACCCAATACCATTCAACCACATAAGAAAAATCTGGAACTTGACTCAGTTTGATTCCTTATTTCAGACTTATGCCCGACACCCTAAAATTATCAAAATCGTAAGAAATCTAATTGGTCCTGACATAAAAATTTTTGTTGACCAAACGCTCTGCAAGCCGCCAAAAATTGGTTCAGCCAAACCACCTCATCAAGATTCGGCGTATTGGACCAATATCGATCCTCCCAATCTTATCGTTTGTTGGATGGCATTAACACATGCAAAAATCAACAACGGATGTATGCGTTTTATCCCAGGCTCACATAAGCTAGGTGTAATTAAGCATAAACACTTGGAAGATTTTCGTGTAGAAGATCAACACATAGACTACGAGAAAGAAGTCGCTGTTCCACTGAAACCTGGTGATTGTACATTCCATCACAGCTTAGCCCTCCATCGTACTGAACCAAACGAAACATCCCAAGCTCGAGTCGGAGTAACGGTAGCCTATATGAGCGCACACTCCAAATTTGTGGGGACAGGTAAAATGCCATCATATAGACTAGTTTCTGGTCGCTCAATAGAAGGTTGTGTTTAAGATAGGTAGGAGTGAGATATACCAAACAAGTAAAAACATAATACGGCTAAAATGAGAAAATTAACAGATTCAATTTACCACGCCTTGTAATCAATTCGGCAGTGTCTGTAATATGAAGAAAGTCAATTTCTACTACCGATACAATTGGTTTAATCTACACTAGACTCACTTTAAAAAATCAGAATCTTTGAACTGGGTTGTGATGTTCTGTCAAATTGTTCTAATTTTCTCCTATTGTTTGTATAGAATTTTTGCTCCCTGCATGAATTAATGGAAAATTATACTAATCATTGTGAGTCGGAAACTGACGTTTATAGAAAGCCAAACACGAGACTGATTTTAGTGAAAAATGTACCCGTACCCAAAACATCATCATTAAGCTCGTCCCCCTAAATGAGAACACAAAACTATCAATGGGTTCGATTAATCCTATGGAGGTACTCAGACATAGATAGGAAATGTTGAGTTAAAGTGAAATATATCTCAGGTTGAAAAATTTGTGTCATATTGGTTACGGCTTTCTAGCTGTTACCAAAGAATAGTATCCAAATACCGAGGTAATTTTAAAATCGTTGAAACCAGCTGCTGTCAATATATCTGAAAGTTCTGTCGAAGTATACTGCTTGCCCCGCTCATGCAAAATCATAGCAATAGACATACAAGCTGGGACTAATGGCCCATCTTTAGATTCGTTCAATAGCATTTCATGCAGGCAAATCCAACCACCTGATTTGAGTACGTCAAAGCTCCTTTTTGCTAATTGATAACATGTATCCAAATCCCAATCATGAAAAATATTACCAAACAGAATACCATCAACATTGGGTGGCCACCGATCTTTAAATATATCGATCGCTATAGTATCAATTTGATTTGATAAGTTATATTGCCGAATATTTCGAGCTGCAATCCGGCAAACTGAGGGTAAGTCAAGAATAGTGCAGTGAATTTTTGGATTAAAACTGGCAATGGCAAGACTAAGAGAGCCAGAACCGCCACCTACATCTAGTAAATTTTCTATTCGGGCAAAGACAGGTTGTTGTGCTAACTTACTACCTGCAGGAAGTGTCATCTTGTGCATTCGATCAATGAAATTTTCAACTTGTACTAATGATAAATTAGCCATTTCGACCGCAAACGGTTCTATAGGCTTATCATCATTCTGAAGAAAAGCTTCTCTTAACTGGCAAAGGAGAGTATCAGTTTTTGGTACTATTAAACCTTGGTAAAAGGTACTTTCTGGTAACAGATAAGTCTGCGCGAGATCAGTCAGACGAAAATGTAGATCAGGTTCAGTCGATAAGAAGCCTAATGCTGCAATGACTGCAACCATAGCTTCTGCCGCCCGAGAAGATAAATTTAACCGATCCGCAACCTGATTGATCGTGAAAGTACCATTAGCAAAAGTAGAAAAGAAATCGAGCTCTTGAGCTAAAGCTACTGTAGACAATGCTCTTCGACCGGCAATTAGTTCTTCTAGTGCTTGTTTATCAACGGTGGGTATTGGAAAGTTCAACATATCTTGTTTCCTATTTGGCTACTAGGAAGATTATCTGTGAAAGAAGATATTTAAATAAAACCTATTAAAATATAACTAACGGTTGTGGTGGAAGAATTCACCTAAATATTAAATTTATGTTGTGAGTATTATACACTCAGTGTGAGTCATTGATATCTTAGATATGTTCTTCATTAGATGAGTAAAATCAGATGTAACTTTTTTCCTTGTGAATTGTTAAATCAGTGCTAGGATTTACTTCTGTGTAAAGTTAAGCTCGGAATTGTTTTATCCTTTCTTAAACTGAATTCTCAATCCTAAATTGTGGGAGTAACCAATTGAAACCAGCCAATTTTATTATCGGTACAATTGCCATAGCCACAGCGGCATCAATTTCAGCTGATCAGCTCACTTTGAACACACAAAGACAAATTGTAAAACAGAATGACACCCTTCAATTTATAACTAAAAGAGAAAAAATTGAATGGGATGCAAAAAGAACAGCAATTGTCGTATGTGATATGTGGAGTAAGCATTGGTGTAATGGTGCTTCCCGGCGTGTCATGGAAATGGCGCCTCGTATGAACAAAGTGATTCAGATAGCAAGAAATAAAGGCATCCTAATCATTCACTGTCCCAGTGGTGGATTAGACTTTTATGCGGATACACCCATGCGAAAACTGGCAAAACAGGCGCCTGCTATTTCTACTAAAATCAGACTCCAAGACTGGTGTAACCTGGACCGGGAACGTGAGCCTGAGTTACCAATTGATGACTCAGACGGTGGATGTGACTGCCAACCTAAGTGCGACGCTAACAAAAATCCAATGAACCTTCAGCAGATCGCAGATATTGAAATATATGATCAAGATGCAATTACCGATAGTGCTGAAGCATACTACTTAATGAGCCAAAAGGGAATTACTAACGTAATTGTAATGGGTGTTCATACTAACATGTGTGTTTTGGGCCGTCCGTTCTCCATTCGTCAAATGGTTTATCAAGGCCAAAATGTATTACTTATGCGCGATCTAACAGATACCATGTACAACTCAAAGCAGCCACCTTTTGTCAGCCATTTCCGAGGCACAGACTTAATAGTCGATCACATTGAGCGGTATTGGTGCCCGACAATCACCAGTTCAGACTTTCTGGCTGATGCTCCATTCGTTTTCAAGAGAGACAAAGAGTAAGGTCACACAAACGAGAAACATTCTATACACTTCTTGTGGTACATGTCACCGACAGGGTTACTTCTTGCTAATATCCTGACTCACAAATTTGGTCAAGACAGCTATTTTTCTACGTTCGATCGGTCGGAATCTTCCAACTTCAGATTGAAAACGGCGCTTACGGTCCCTATATTTTTTACTAGATATTGGTCAGTTGTTCCAATGAAGTATTCAAAACACAGTTTTTATCTTTCTTTAGTGATGACAACTAATTTTATTTTCTAAGTTATTACAAATTAGACTTAGATTTGTAAACTCCACTTAATAACTTTACCTATCAACGTGATAATTTTTACATTGATTCTATTGACGCAAAATTACTATCAAATCTCTAATTTGTATATTTTTACACTTATATTTTCTAATTTTTCTTCAACGTAATTCAGGAACTTTTTCCCAACAGTTTTAACAGAGAGCTACTAGCTGATTGTAGAGCATCATCGGGCAATGGCACGCTGTTACACAAACTAAATCGCCAATAGGCCCAATTAGCTGCGTACTGTGATTGTAGGACATAACGGGTTCGGTTTGAATCATTCGGAGCCCCCCGATGCCAACATTGTGGATCTTGTAAGTATATATCTCCAGCACGACAAAAAATTGAAATTGGTTCATTTCCCTCAAAATTAGGGTTATCCTGATTTTCCGGATGACGCCCAGAATAATGGCTCTGGGGTACATATTGAGTCGGCCCATGTTCTATCAATTCGATATCGCTCAGTGCCATCTGGACGGTGAACCACATTACTGGCATTCGTAGACGTTTGTCATGATGTTTCATGTCATCAGCTACTGGAAAATGAACACTTCCGTCTACATGCCAATTGTCAATCGAGAGGCCAGGTTGGTTACGCAAAACATTCTGCCCACAAAATTTACAATCCTCACCAACTATCCTCTGAGCCAAGCTAAAGATGGGTTCTCGTAGTAGAATGTCCCGGAACATTTGGTCTAGTTCAATGGTATTTCGCAAAATAAATGGTAGTTCCTGATTAGTCGTTTTGTGCCTTCCTAATTGGACGTATCGAGGATCAGCTAAATTGGGGTTATAACGTTGCTGCACTACCGGATCATCTAGTAATTGGTCAGCTCGGTCTCGTAGTGCTTCAACCTCGGATTGAGCAAGTACACTCGGAATATGAACGAATCCATTATTAAAAAATTGGTCAGTAATGTGTTTTTGTTTCTCAACACTAAAAGAATTGCCTGGCAGAATTGGGCTTTCCATACATTTACTCACTTGTTTATTTTTTCAGTTTATTATCATTGGCTTACTAATTTGATTGCAACATTGACCTACTCCAACTTATTGGGTCATATAGTAAAAAAAGTGTAAACAGCCTGCCGGACGACATTTGGATTTAGATTTCAGGTGATACACTTGTTGGATTTTATGAGGTTTAATACACAAGCTATCCAGTGGTGAATCTATGTTCCTCATTACTACTTATCTATCGTTTTTGATGTCCGCAACATTTTCTAATTTGGAAAATATAATAATCAGTCAAGCGAATCTTTTTACACAAAGATTCGCTTAACTAGACCGCAGCGCGATGAAGCAAGCAACAACTCGATTATGTCGTCGTAGAATGAATCTGCTCAAATAATTTTGTGAATTCCTTGTTTTTTTCTCCATCTTTAAATGGTAGGCTAGATAGTTCTGCGAGGATCGACTCTGGACTATGTTTCTTCAATAGTTTAGCAAGATTCTTGTTCAGTTCCTCTTGATTATTTATTTTGAAAAAAGCTCCAGTTAGGATAAACATAGACATCAAGTCGGGATTCAGAATTTTGCTTAGCAATGAGATTACACTAGCATGGTTGTCTTCCAAAAACTCAATTAATCCTTCTAAGTAAAATTGTTGGTCAGAACCATATGGGTTTAATACTTTGACCTCCTCGATTAGCTCCTTAGCTGAAACCAAATTTGATGAGTAAATGCGGAACATGGAAAGGTTCAAAGTCAGATGAACATCGCTGGGGCTCATTTGATGAGATTTCCGAAAGTGAGATTCTGCACTTTCAAAATCTGATTCATAAACAAGTTTCATATACCCCATTATTCTGTTAGCTTCCGCATCATTTGGGTCAAGTTGGATAGCTTGATTGATATGATAGTAAGCTGTATCCATCCAATTTTCAGTGAGAAGTGAGGACGATGGCCAATCTGATAGATTTGATAAACTGCAGGTGCTCCATGCATGTGCTCGAGCATATTTGGGGTCTACCTCAATAGCTTTCTGGAAAAAGGTAAACGCTTGTTCTGCATTTTCTTGGCATGTTCCGCTCATCCGATGGTAGTGAAGCCCTTTTAAAACATAGTCGTGAGCTGTAAAATCAACAATATTTTTGCTCTTCAACTTCTCAGTTTCATCTGCCTGAACCGAGCCAACTATTGCATTTGAGGTTGATTTTACGATTACTTCTTCAATATCAAAAATCTCCTCGAAAGTACATGTCTGTCTGTCATTCCAAATACTCACATTGTCTTCAGAACTCGACAACTCAATATTGATTCTCAAACGCGAACCTAGTTTCCGAATACTTCCGGATAATACATAATTTGCTCCGAGATTCTTAGCATAGTTATCAGGAGATACATTTGAATCCATATATGCAAAACTGGCATTTCTGGACAAAACCTTTATACCTTTAAACAAGGATAGTTCGCTAATAATCTCTTCGCAGAGACCTTCACATATATAGTCCAACTCTTCATCGCTACTTGAGTTTTTGAGTGGTAGTACTAACACACTATTTTTGATCAAATCTTTTTTAGGAATGGATTCAGTATTTTGGCTTCGAACAGTAAAACGGTCACTTCCTTTATATTCCGAGATAACAAATACTGGAATTTCTTGAGAAATATTTTTGGCTGAAATATGACCTTTTTGCTCAAAACTGTATCGTAACTTCCGGTGAACCATATCAAATACTTGTCTTGAAATTAAAACATTACCCGGATCACAAGATTGTTCAATTCGCGCTGCTAAATTGACGGTATCTCCTAAAAGGTTATCTTGCTCAATAATTACCTCTCCTACATTAACACCAATCCGATATACTAAATTAAACGAAGGGTCTTGAAGATTTTTTTCCTCTATCAGTTTTTGCCATTCAACAGCGCACTGGACAGCTTGTGCAGGGCTAATAAAATCGACCAGAATACTATCACCTGCGGTATGAAAAACACGCCCTTGATGTTGTTCAACAAGCTGATCGATGCTGATTCGTAACTCCTTTATTTTTCGTATTGTTCCGTCTTCATCTAACTCCATCATGGATGAAAATCCAACGATATCAGAAGCTAGAATCGCACATATTTTTTTATCCAGATCCATTAATGTCTCCAAAGATTTAATCTGACCATAGTTTTATTTTTATATTTCGGAAAGCTTTAGATTTTATGTTGTACTAGTTACTTTGTAAAGTAACATCTAGTCAAAGAGTACCTGAAATGAGTGTATAATCGAACTTATTATATAAATTTGATCATATATAAGTAATAAATTTGATGATGTGATAGACGACACCTATTCAATCCAACCCGTTTTGAAATTTGATTTTGATGAATTTTTGTTGATTCGGTTTAATGATTTTTCCCCATATTGTACATAAAAAGTTACACTCTTTTCCTTACTCTTCCACGAGTTAAATAACTAACCCTAGCGTAGATTGGAAGTGAGTAATTTCAAATCCGAATTCATTCTTTATCAGTTCACTCTTGGTCGTTAATTTTACTCTATATTGAATCAATAGTATCGGGTTTCGGTAGTCTTATTTCTCTTTTGGATCAACAAATATCGCATATTACCCAAGTAATGCGATGTTACTCTGTATATCTATGTGTTCCTTGAAGTGCCCCTGTTACCTAGCAGAAGTCAAATTCGGTAAGACTTCTGCTAAAATAGGTAAGATGATCTTATCTGATAAATCGGTAGTTATTTAGGCTGACCGAGCTGATGTCAAAACCAAAAAAGGAAAGTCCAAACAAAGAAATTTCATTACGTTTATCTCCAAACATTAACCTTGATTGATCATCAAGTATGCACTGAGATATTACTGATAGAAAAATACTCAATAGCCTCAGATAAAGTGAACAACATGCTAACAACATCAGATAGAGAAAATCACTGATGTGAAGCGATTGGATTGATCCTACTGCCAAATCTTACTACCTTTCATATGCCGTTCCATATAACCTAGAGAACATAAGGGGTACGAAATCTGTAATCTTCTATGGAAAAATCCCTCATCTGCTACCCGTCCAAAGAGCTAAGTAAATACGGTTTAATATTCTCTTCGCACTTTTATAGTTTTTATACAATTTCCCTAAAAACACTCTCAACTCTACGTAGTCAAGGAATATAAAAATCTTCCTTGACAAGCAAAACATTACAATATAGTTTGTTATACACCTAAATGTTATGTTATAACGTATGCGCAGATAGGAGCCATTACCGAAAGAGATCGATAGATACTTCTGCAAGCAAAGTGCCGGTTATGGTTGAATAATTTTGAATTCTTATTTGACTGATGCGAGTGTAGACGTCCGTATGCCAGTCTGATCTAATATTCTCTGAGAGGAAAAATAATGTTAAAGAAAGGTATTTTACTGATTGCAACAGCAGTTTTAGTTATCGGTTCTGCTTTCGCAGCAATTAAAAGCACTGAGAAAGCACCATCTTGTAATATTGATGTTACATCCTGTGGTTGCAATTACTAATTCAACACGTTTGACAAGGCAGGAACCTATTAATTCCTAAGCTTTAGTAATTCTATCCCTTTTCTCATTTTTTAAACGCACTTATTAAATAACAGCCGCAGGTCGAAGATCTGAGCGAATTATTTAATAAGTGCGTTTTTGTTGGTGAAAAGATCTGCGATTAGTTGGCTAGTTGCCCGCTAAAATCGGGTGTACAGGATGGTTCCATGGCCCACCAGCGACCATCTCATCGGCCGCGCCAGCTGCATCTCCTCTGCCTGTGAAAAAGACATAATCAGGAATATAAATGATAGCGAAGGCACGACGTGGCTGATGAGACCTGTTTGCGCCAGCGTAATGAAACGTACATCCGTGATGAAATGTAACTCCACCCGATGGCATTTCCATTGATACTGAATCTGCTATTTCGTAATCTTTTTCTTCCGTCTTTTCGATTACACTCTCACCTTCTTTACCTAACGCAATGGGTTCTAGTTTGCCAAATTTGTGGGATTTGGGAATAAAGTGTAGACAACCGTTTTCTATGGTCACATCGTCAACTGCTACCCAAGCAGAAAGAGATCCAATCGGTTCCATCGGCCAATAAGGAGAATCTTGATGCCAGTTGGTTTCTTTGCTGATTTCACCGGCAGGCTTTATCATCGCGTGATCATGATAAATCCGAACGTGAGAACCTTGAGAGAGACGTCGTGCGGACTCAGCTAAACGTTTATGGAACGAATAAGGTTTTACCGAAGGGTAATCACACCATAAGTTTACCATTTGATTAAAAACTCTCTCGTAATCTTCAGATCCACGCCCACCATTTTCTGCCCCTAGGATCCGATCCCGTTTACAAGTAATAGCATCATCAATCGCATCACCAAGATCTGTTATCTCTTCCTTGGTGAAGAAATCAGGATATTGTATAAAGCCATTTTCCCTATAAAATTCAATATCTTCTGTACTAGTTGGGCAATTTTTTGTGTCCACTCTGTTTACCTACTTAACCATTTTATGCCATCATATAATCCCGGGACGGTTTTGACAAGAAACTTTTCTGCATTATAATAATAAAAAAGGATAAACTGATTCTAAGGGGATTTTATGCACAGTTTGTTATCGACCCAACAACGCCAAGCATTCGAAGCGCAAGGCTATCTATTAGTTCGGCAAGTACTTGATGCTCAGGTTTTCGATCCACTTCGATCAGTTGCTATGTCCGCTATCAACCAATATGCTAAGTCATTATATGATCAAGGTCAAATATCGGATCTGCATAAAAATCTGTCCTTTTACAAGCGATTAACAAAAATTTCTCGCCAATCTCAAACCGGTCCACTTTTGCACTGGAATTGGAATAAACAGGTTTTTGGCCAGGAGGTTTATCAACTTATCACCCATTCTACAATCCTAGATATTGTGGCTTCACTTCTAGGACCTGAAATTACCGCCAATGGGGATTACTGGCTCCGTTTTAAAATGCCGACCGGGGGCGATTCTGTGTTTCCATGGCATCAAGATAGTATCTACTATAATGGTAATGCTAACCCAGACCAGTCGGTGGTTTTGTCAGAGCGGAGCCAGATTTTGACAGTATGGATACCTATGGTGGATGTCGATGAGAAAAACGGTTGTTTACAAATAATTCCCGGTAGTCATAAACGTGGGTTGCGCCCAGCCCGGAGGGATGAAAACGGTCGACAGGTACCTATAGAGGATGTTGAAACCTGGGCAGATGTAAAAAACATTAAAATGAAAGTTGGTGATGTCTGTGTGTTTGGCAATCTCACTTTTCATCGGTCTCTAGCTAACATCAGTGATGAAATTAGGTGGAGTATTGACTTACGCTATAGTCCGACTGGCAGCCCATTAGAGTGGCTTCATCGGAAATGGCCTGGTTTTATCGCACGGAGCCAACGGAGACCAGAGTCTGTTGAGAATTGGAAAATGTGGCAGGCAAAGAGAATTGCATCTCAATGACCTAGAGCAAACAGATCGGTAAAATGTCTAGCTACTTACCCTTGTCCACTATTTTTTCTTTGTTTCGATATTCTCACATCTTGATCTGAATGAATCTCCACTATGTTACTCTCATAATTCCTAACAATGAACCTCATTTGACTTGATCGAACCTAGATTTCAGAAGCCAAACTCAGTATTTGCTATTACTTCAGCTTGGGTTGGGATTTGTTTCAGTGTTTTTTCTATTCCTTGGGAAAATAGCTGTTCTTGTATTCCAAGAGTTGAATTAGGTCTAGACTAGTTCTATTTGATAAGCCTCTGGTGCGTTCGTATAAAAAAGCTATTTTATGTTTTGTACGAAATCTGGGGGATGTAATATAATGAATTATTGTCCTAATTATTTTATGCAGTGAGTAACCAATGCAAAAACAATTTCTACCGACGACAAACGGTGATGACCAACCCATTATGCCAATGAGTGAAGAGCAAAAGTATCTCTTTGATTTGAAAGGCTGGATTGCTTTACCCGGGTTACTAGATTCTAAAACAGTTGATCGAGTAAGACAGCACCAGATGGCTTTTTTATATCAAAGAGACTCTCTACCGCTGGAGGAAAGAGATAACCACGGTGGTGATTCTCAAATTCTGCTTGATCATCCAGCGGTCGTGGGTATTCTGAATGAGATCATTTCTCATCAAGCATTGGCTTCTGAAGATTGCTACGGGTTTCGATTTGATCATACCTATACTAGTCACCGTAAGGCCGGTCACGATAATTTTAATCCACATGGGGGTGGTGGTCTTTTCAATTTCAGTGGTAATTCACACACATATCAAATGCAAAAAGGACAGATTCATGCTGGTTTGATCCGGGTAGTCTGGGAATTAAATGAAGTGGAATTGGGAGATGGTGGTACACTATTTTTGTCTGGTAGCCATAAAGCAGCTTTCCCAAGACCGGAAAGTTTGAGTAATCGTGAAAGTCCTCTATGGGAAACATATGCCTGCCCTGCAGGGTCAGCTGTTATTTTCACCGAAGCTTTGTGCCATACTGGGACTAAGTGGACCAATACGGATCGCGATCGCCTTTCACTGTTCACCTGCTACAACACAGTGAATGCCAAATGGGGTAAAGGTTGTCCCCCTTCAGAAGTGATTCTGTCACTTTCACCTAAACGCCAAACACTATTTCGTGGTGTTTGGCACGGTATGACAGAAGTCCCACAAATTAACAAATACTACGATGAAGCCAATACTGGTCGTTTTTCGACAACTGGTTGATTTTTAGCCTAAATACTTCAGTAACCCTATATTGTAAGATCTACTAGCTGAAGGTTAAGGTGAAAAATTCAGACTAAAGGAAATGTATAGTGGCTACACTTTTGAGAAAAATTTATAAGGTTAATCTCAGAAGTAATTGAAAATAGGAGGCTGATCATCTACATTTGTAAATTTAGTTGGTTATTTTCAAAAAATTCAGCCTGGCCGTTGATCTTGATTATACTTTTTCTATCGAATACGTCTCAAGCTCAACAATTGGCTTTCCCAAATGCTGAAGGATACGGTCGATTTGCAATCGGAGGACGTGGCGGTAAAGTCTTATTTGTTACTAATCTCAGTGACAGTGGACTAGGTAGTCTTCGGACTGCAGTAGAAGCAACGTTTCCAAGAGTCATTATTTTCAAAGTTTCGGGAACCATCAAATTATTATCAAAATTGCGCATTACTCATTCACATATTACTATAGCTGGACAAACAGCACCGGGCGATGGGATCTGTTTGAGAGATTACCCACTGCTTATCTCGGCAAATCATGTCATTGTTCGATATATTCGCGTTCGTGTCGGAGATGAAGCTGGGAAAAAGTTCGATGGTATTGAAATTCGAAACTCAGAGGATGTCATGATTGACCATTGCTCAGTCAGTTGGACACTAGATGAAGGGGTTAACACGTATCACGGATCCAGAAATCTTACCATCCAATGGTGTCTAATTTCAGAGTCTTTGCATAATTCCAAGTTAAGAAGTGGACATGGGTTTGCTGCATCATTGGGTGGGGTAGATACTTCTTATCACCATAATTTACTAGCAAACCATGCAGGGCGTAATCCCAGTATCGCTGGTGGAGATCTGAAAGACCCAACCATCCATCTCGATTTCCGAAACAATGTTATTTTTAACTGGGAGTATCGTGTATTAGATGGACGACCGCATAGTATCAATGTTGTAAACAATTTCTACAAATCTGGTCCTGCTTCTAGAAAAACATCAAAAATCATAAAGATTCAGTCTTTACAAAATGGCACTTTTGGTAGATGGTACATAATGGGTAATATTTTAGAAAATATGTCAGGCGTCAGAAAAGAAAAGGGCTTAGTATCTATTGATGATGCTAATGTGTCGATAGAGTCTGTCTTGACAAATGAGCCATCCCCTTTTTCATACGTTTTTACACAACCGGCCAACAAAGCATTTGATGATGTGCTTCTGAAAGTCGGGGCAATAAGGCCCAGCAGAGATTCCCACGATTCGCGTATCATACGTGAAGTACGAAGCGGGCAAACAAACTTCGGTGATGGCATCATTTCGAGCCAAAGTGATGTGGGGGGGTGGCCACAACTCCGATCCACTCTACCTCAAGCAGATCAAGATTCTGATGGAATGCCAGACGAATGGGAACTCAGATTTAATCCTAAAAAAGACCTGTCATTTCGGAGTAACGAAGATTTAGATGTAGACGGTTATACAAATATAGAAGAGTATTTGAATCAGACTAACCCTGCAACAAGAAATAACAGTACAGTTGATGCTATCGATACCGAAATTGGAAACTAATTCGGATAAGTATTGATATCTGAAACATTCAACTATTTACAACACAGTTCCTCTCATTCTTTCGGCTGTTCCGGGGACGGGTAAAGCAGAGACAGCAAATTGAAAAATTAACAAAACTAGTCGAAATGGAAAATGGATTCGGACTATAAATAATATGCTGATCTGGGTATTTATAAAAAATTGTGCAAATAGTGGAGACGGTACGGTGGATATCAAAAGGGTATCAACAATCAAGAATTTTCTTTTGATTTCACCCCCACACAAAGCAAACACTTGACTGACTTTTTTCTATTGAACTGTGAATTATTCTGTACTACTCGTTGGGTTAGTACAGAAGCTCTGTGAAAA
>JACLAC010012335.1_pt1 | contig 19863 bp, 12 predicted proteins | sample 8027881 | NCBI WGS metagenome assembly JACLAC01 (sample SAMN15725517, study PRJNA655200) | protist metagenome | isolation source: fluorescence activated cell sorting (FACS) single amplified genomes of... | place: Spain: Blaines Bay Microbial Observatory, Mediterranean Sea | collected 2016-01-19 | reverse complement strand
ACCTGGGGCCTCCCAAATACCAGGTCTTGAAGTGGCCGGGGAAATTAATTTAGTTTCAGATGGAGTGACAAAATACAAAGTTGGCGACAAAGTTTGCGCTTTGGTTTCTGGTGGAGGATACGCCGAATACTGTAATGCACCTGTGCCCCAGGTTTTGCCTATTCCTGAGGGACTTTCAATGATTGAGGCTGCTGGTGTACCAGAAAATTATTTTACGGTCTGGACAAACGTTTTTCAGAGAGGTGGTCTTCAGGAGGGAGAAACCATCCTTATTCATGGAGGGTCTAGTGGAATTGGGACAACAGCAATCCAGTTGGCTCATCTTCATGGAGCCAACGTCATTACTACTGCGGGCAGTGAAGAAAAATGTAAAGCATGCCTACAACTGGGGGCTGATCATGCTATCAATTATCGAGAGAGAAATTTTGTTAATCAGGTCCAAGAAATCACCTCTGGCAAAGGGGTTGAACTGATTCTAGACATGGTGGGTGGTGATTATATTCAAAAAAATATTTCTTGCTTGGCTTTGGAAGGAAGGTTGGTTCAGATTGCTTTTTTGAAGCCCGCAGTTAATGAGATTAATCTTGCACCGATGATGATCAATCGACTCACAATTACCGGGTCTACACTCAGACCAAGGACTGTAGAGCAAAAAGGGGAGATTGCTAACGAGCTCAGGAAACGTGTTTGGCCTATGTTTCAGAAAGGCCAATTAAAAGTTGTTGTTCATCAAACATTCCCTCTTGAGAAAGCGAACGAGGCACATCGTCTCATGGAAGCAAGTACGCATATAGGAAAGATTATTTTGGAAGTTACTAAATAAATACTGTTGAGTCATTGGTATAAGTTCCTGAAAAAATTGTATTCCTCGTCTTATTTCCCTTTACATGGAATTTATGACTGTTCAGGTCTCAGGTGTATGGCCAATTCTTTATTCATTTTTTAATGCTGATGGAAACTTGGATCGGGATGCAATGAGACTCCAAGTTCAATGTTGCCTTGCACAAAATATTCAGGGGTTGGCAGTCCTCGGATTGGCAACAGAAATCAATAAATTGAGTCAGGATGAGCAGTTGCAAATCCTGAGGTGGGCCCTGGAAGATTTGCAGGGACGTCTACCGCTAGTTGTCACTGTGTCTGGAGTAGATGCAGCCACTCAGATAGAATTTGCTAGACAAGCAACGGATCTGGGAGCAAATTGGTTGATACTTCAACCTCCCCCTCGCAGACCTTTGGATGAAGAAGAATGCTTTGAGCACTTCTCTGAAGTGATGAACAATATCAACCTACCAGTTGCCATTCAAAATGCTCCTGAATATCTGGGAGTTGGCTTGAGTGTACCGAAAATTCTCGAGTTAAAACTACGCCACCCAAATTTCCAAATCTTGAAGGGAGAGGGATCTGCAGTTCAGGTTGAGCAATTGGTTCATGTACTCGGCAAACAAATGCTAATATTCAATGGTAGAGGAGGAATTGAACTAGTTGATTCATTGCGCGCAGGCTGTGCTGGTTTAATCCCAGCTCCAGAGTTGATTGATCGTCAAGTGCAGATTTATCAATTTTGGAGAAAAGGATTGTTGGAAGAAGCGGAGAAACTTCAAACGGCAATTCTGCCTATGATCGTCTTCAATATGCAGACAATCCCCCATTTAATCTGCTATGGCAAACGTCTATTGGCGGCTAGATTGGGTTTGACTGTCTTTGATCGACCTCCTTTTCAGACTCCTACAAATTTTGGGTTACAAAAAATCTCAGAATTCGCCACTCGCCTTGGTCCACTTTCTCAAGAGTAAATGACTTTGATTTTAGGTTTCCTCTATTGGTTTACTGCGAATTTAGGTGACGGTTTCAAATTGAGCACGTTTGCACGATATTGGAGGAAGGCCTTTTCTGATGAGATCCACATCTTCCAATGCTAATTTCCCAATTTGTTGGAGTGCATAAGTTATAGCTCTTATGCGATGAGCGGATAGTAGCATGTTAACAGTTGTCCGAATTGGATCATCAAAAGCAACAAGTTCTTCTGGGGATACATCAGTTGCTACCCAAATTCTTCCAGAATCAGCAAATTTTTAGGATCACCAAAGTCAACAATTGCAGCTTTGCTGAATAGTATCAGCATTCACCCTAGCTTCATCTATTTCATCATTTCTGCACTGAGCAAGCTAGTTTTGTCTGTTACAATGTAGCTGTCATTAAGATAAATCATGAACACCTCAGTCACTTTTTAACTCTACATCTTAAAAATTATTTCTTTGGGGTAAGCCATCTGGAAGCCAAGACTCATGGACATTAATTTGATTTCTGAAGCCAGCGAGGGCTACATGTACTGCACGTCTCAAATCAACATAACCCAAACCGCCAACTATCACTCAGTTGAGCAGTAGAGTCTCCCTACTGACTTCTAAAACGTATTTGTCGAAATCTTGCTGGAAAACAGTGTGAAACTAGTGAACATCACAAGCAATTGATAGGCTATTGCTAGACCAATCTCTCCAACATCAAGAAAAAAGACAGAACCCGGAATCAAGACAGGGATAGATTGAGTTGCACAAAAGCGCAGTCGATATTTGAGCGAAAGTTTACTTCCATGTCAAAAATTGCCCTAAGGCATTTCGCTCTTTCCAATTGGCTTCGATCCAAATTTTGTTGGCTAATGAAGATATTAATCTGGAGTAGCTAATTTGAAGATTTTTGGTAGGTACTGTCCCCATCTATCACAAAAATTTCATATTCATTGAAGAGCGTTTTTGATCGTTTTCTAAGAAAATTTCATCACCTGTGCTGGGTCCGGGGATCGTAAGGAATTTTCATTTTTTTGCTTTAACTATGATTACTGGATTACCTAATTCAGGTTTGCTGGTTTGGGAATTTATGGGATTTCAATGGCAAGATTTTGAATGGGTGGTAATCAGGCAGTTCAAATCAATTTAGCCACGAATATACCAGAGTATTGATTATTGCTGAAGATTGTAGTGAACTCTGCAACCGGTTCTGCAAAATCTGGAAAATTCAAACATTGTAATGAGTTAATCCAGACAATACTAACCCATAAATTGTGAGCTTAAAGATGATAAAAAGATTAGCCGTTGCGATGGTACTGGCTAGCTCATTCGCAATGCCAGTTCAAGCTGAAACCTATGGAGTTTTGATGAAAACTCTCTCAAACCCATTTTGGGGTGCCATGGAACTGGGTGTTCGTGAAGGAGCTCAGGAAGCTGGTGTGGAGTATTACCTACAAGCTGTAGAAAGTGATCAAGCCGCAGAGCCTCAGTTGAACGTCTGCAACACGATGTTAGAGCGCAAACCTGATGCGATGATTACAGCAGCAATCAACTCCACAATTTTGCTTCCATGTTTGAAAAGAGCGAACAGCATGGGTATCCCAGTAGTCGACCTTGATGGTAACTTAGATCATAAGATTGCTGCCGATGCCGGTGTCAGCATCTCCTTTTCAATTGGATCTGACAACGAAGCCGCAGGTGCCCAGGGTGCTGAATACTTAGTTAGCAAGCTTGGCAAAGGAGCTAAAGGCCCCGTTCTAGTAATTGAGGGCCTTTCCGGAAACATCACCGGTCAAAAGAGAGCACGGGGTTTTTCAGAGAGACTGACTCAGTTGGCTCCGGGCTTAAAGGTGGTTGCTTCACTTCCTGGTGATTGGGACCGTGGCAAGGCTGCTAACATCACAAACGACACATTAACCGCCAACCCTGATCTTGTCGGGATTTTTGCGGCAAACGATGGAATGGCTCTTGGTGCTATTGAAACGGTTTACGCTGCTGGTAAACAAAACCAGGTGACAGTAATTGGTGTTGATGGCAACTCTGATGCTGTTAAATCAATTAAGAGTGGACGATTGAACGCATCCGTTGCTCAGTTGCCCTACCTTGTTGGTAAACAAGCGGTTGAAAAAGTGGCTGGCATGAAGAAGGGAGCCAGTGTGGAAAAGTTTATCTTTGTACCAACCATGGTGTTGACAAAAGATATTCTCGACAAGGGCACTGACTCAATGCTTCAGTATGTGAAGTAAGTATCTTTAATACGGGCCGCTTGGCCCGTATCTACGAATCCTTCTGAGGAATTTGTTTTGCTGTCCCGTTTACATATCCGCCTTGAATCTCTGATCGTTTTGATTGTGCTATCTGCCATAATGGCAATGCTCTCGCCAGTATTTCTCTCTGTTAACAACCTCTTCAACATAATCCTTGCCACAGCAACTTTTGGCGTTTTGGCAATCGGAGCTACCTTCGTTATAAGCTCTGCTGGGCTTGACCTTTCCTTGGGATCAGTGCTGGGTCTCTCTTCAGTCGTTGGAGCTGCTCTGGTAGTCACTCTTGAGTGGCCCTGGTATTTTGCGATTATTGGTTCTCTGTTCGCAGGAACAATGGCAGGAGCAGTGAATGGATTCATTGTTACAAGGGGTTTAGTTCCCGCGTTTATCGTTACCTTGGGAATGCTAGGAATAGCAAGGGGTCTTGCACTAATTATCTCAGGTGGTAGGGGAATTTATGGACTTCCTAATGAAATACTATTTCTTGGTCAAGCTAGGCCATTAGGTGTCCCCACACCTGTTTTTATTCTTGCCATAGTTGCCATCATATCTCATTACATCCTGGCTCATACGCGATTCGGTCATCACACGCTAGCGCTTGGTGATAATGAAGCAGCAGCCAAAGCAACTGGTATCGATATCAGCCGTCAGCGTATGCTACTTTACATGCTCTCAGGATTAATGGCAGGAATCGCAGGACTAATTTTTACAGCCCGAGTGAATACTGGGGATCCCACGGCTGGACTAAATTATGAGTTGTTGGCAATAACAGCTGCGATCATTGGGGGGACGAATCTCTTCGGAGGCCGAGGCTCTATCTTGGGCACAATGATTGGCGCTCTAATCATGGGAGTCCTACAAAATGGCCTAAATCTGTTGGCAGTCCAAGCCTACTATCAGCAAATGGCGATCGGCATCGTATTGATTGCGGCGGTTTGGTTGGACCAAGTCCGTGATCAGAGGAGATCCTAATGGCGTTGCTAACTATGTCGGGACTGAAAAAGTCCTTTGGCTCAATTGAAGTCTTGAGAGGGATTGACTTGGAGATTAACCCTTGTGAAGTTGTTGGTTTGGTAGGAGATAATGGTGCAGGTAAATCAACTTTGATGAAATCAATCACTGGGGTATATTCGTTGGATGAAGGCAACATTCGCTTTGAAGATCAGAATATCACCTCACTAGCGCCAGGTGATAGGAGAGCCCGGGGTATTGAGATGATCTACCAGGATCTGGCACTAGCTCCCCAACAGGATATTGCCAACAATATTTTTTTGGGACGAGAACCCACCAAAAAACTTTGGGGAGTTCTGCCAGGTTTTGTAGATAAAAATAAGATTGATGCCGAAGCGCTCTCAATGATTGATCGACTGGGAGCACAAATCCCATCAATCCATGTTCCAGTTGGCAGACTTTCTGGTGGACAGCAACAAACGGTTGCCATCGCAAGGGCTTTAACATTTGATCCCAAATTAGTTATCATGGACGAACCAACTGCTGCCTTAGCTGTCAGGGAAGTCGAGGGGGTTCTGAAACTGATTGATCAGATGCAGAATTCTGGCATAGCTGTCATTCTCATCAGTCATCGATTGAATGATATTTTTGCAGCTTGTCAACGGATTGTTGTTCTCCGTCGTGGCAGTGTGATCGCAGATCTTCAACAGGAAGCTACCGACATGAACGAGGTAGTCTCTTACATTGTCGGGGCACACGGATAATTTTTAGGATAAAAATATGGCTAAGTTGGGAATTCATGCTTTCTGCTTCACACCTGGTTGGGAAGCTAAACATGCTGACGATATATTGCCACTCCTTAAAAAATTAGGAATTGGTGTGGTGGAACTACCCTTGCTGAGACCAGCAAAATTTGACGCAAAAGGGACTCGCCAAGCCTTTGAGAAACATGACATGGCGGTGACCTGTTCCTTGGGACTTCCTCATCATCTTGATCCAACCAAGGATCTCAAGGCCTGTACAGACTTTTTGGATCTTGCGCTTAATGTGGCAGCAGAAGCGGGTTCAAAAATTCTCTCTGGGGTAACTTTTGGTTCTATTGGAAAAACTTCGGGAGCCCCTAGGACTGATGCTGAATACGATGCAATGTGCATGATGATTTCACATGCTGCAAGTACTGCAAAATCTCTGAATTTAAGATTGGGTTTAGAACCATGTAATCGTTATGAAACTCATCTTTTGAATACAGCAAAGCAAACAATTGAAGCCTTGGATAGAATCGGAGCAGACAATACCTTTGTTCACTTAGATACCTACCACATGAACATTGAAGAGGTTAGCATGTCCCAAGGTTGTCAAGATGCAAGTAATCGACTCGAATATATTCACCTCTCTGAATCGAACAGGGGGGTGCCAGGGCAAGGTTGTTTGAAATGGGAAGATACCTTTGCCGGATTAAAGGCAGTTGATTTTCAATGTACGATGACTTTAGAAAGTTTTATCTATGTCGATGATGAAATTGCCGGTGGTCTGGCTCTTTGGCGGCCGGTTGCTGATAAACCTGAAGATATCCTCAAAGTGGGGATACCCTTCCTAATTGAAAAAGCCAAATCTGCCGGCATTTCCCTCGATTGATATTCCTGTTTCCTCTATGCCCGAACTCCATCGGGCAGAACTATCTAATTCGAAACAAATCCTTAGAATCTTGTTGCTGCAACCAGTTGGTTGGGTATTCAGTTGAAAAGATTTTGCACAGCATGTGCTTGTGGTGAATCATAGAGCATCAGTTGAAGCACTAATTACTGGCCAGGAAGGCACATGCGAGTGGTGGCTTTTCAAAATCAAAAAGGTGGAGTTGGCAAATCAACATTAAGCCTTTTGGTTGCCGAACAGTTGGCACAGTCAGGAAGAAAGGTCATCTTTCTGGACAATGATCCACAGGGCAACTCAACCCAGTGGTTTCTTAACCGTCTCACCGACGCTGACTACCCTCTGATTCTTGAAGAACTGCAAAGCAAGAATCTTTATAACTTGCTAGAGGAGAAGATCGCCCCCCAAAATGCTCTACTTGAACTACCTGAAACAACCGTCAAACTCTTGGCTGCCACACCAAATTACGAACAAGCAAAGACCGCCTTCCGCGATCAACCAGGTCATGAAAACCTTTTTCGGATGCTGCTGCGTGGTTTGTCGACGGAGGCCTTGGTTTGTGACACTCCAGGGGAACTCTCACTCCTCACTAACTGGAGTCTTTCCCTATGTGATGTGGTTGTGATTCCAGTGCAAACAGAAATGTTTGCAGTTGAGACACTGCCAATTCAACTAGAACGGATTCGTACTGCCCGTAAGTATCTCAATCCAGAACTCAAGCAGATTTTCCTGCTGCCCAACTTGTTTGATACCCGTCTAAAATCCTGCCACTACGCCCTTGACTATCTGGTTGATCATTACCGGGATAAGTTGATTTTCCAGGAAGATCAGCAACCCCTATGGATCCCCAAACGTGCTGAGATCATGGGATTCATTGATAGCCATGAACCCGTACGTAGTAATGAAATGACCTCACGCCTGCGAGTTTTGGTGCAGGCCCTCTTTCCGGAGTGCTAATGACCACCCGCTCACAATACCAGCGCAATGCTGCCCGACGAGGCTTACATCAGATGTCATCGGGAAGTGAAAACCCGGAGACACTTTCGTTTAGTCCCCTCAAGCGACTGGAACTGGAAACGGTAGAACTTGTCCGGAGCATCGAAGCTCGTGAGCACAGAATGCAACAGGACAAACGCCAGGTGTTGTTCAACATTTACAGAATTTACACGGAGCACTTCGCTGAGCTGGAGGAGAAACACCAAAGAGATCTGGCTCTCTATATTGAAGAAATCATTCAAGTACAGGATCGTAAAACGGCGCTCAGTGATGCCAAAATCATTGAAATGATCCAGACTCACGGAACTGCAGGCTTGCTGGAGATGGATGTGCGTGGGATGCTTTATTCCCTGAGACGGATCGCTTATCTGAAAGATCCTGTAAATCCTCGAAGAGCCCATGAGAAACAGCGGGAATTATTGGGCCGCTTGGAGAGCCTCAGCAGGGATGAATTGGAGCTTTCCTTAAGAATTTTTCGAGAGCAGACCCGTCTACGGAACCAGGGTTCCTTGCAGAAAAATGGAGACAAACCCTGGCAACATAAACTTGATCGTAAAAATGGTCGGATTGTCTTGTCAAAAATTCCAGCAGAACGCCTGGATAAGCTGAACCGACTGCTTTTGCAATTGGATGATACCATTTTGGACGATATGCTCTTGATGATGGATCGTAATCGTCCCAAGGAATTTTTGAATTGAGTTCAGAAAGCACAAAGATGAGCTTTGCATTACCAACCCTTGTCCAATCAGAGGAACTTAGCAATTGCCTCGAACATCCAAACCTGCGCATTGTTGACGCCAGTTGGCATTTGCCCAAAGCAAAAAGAAATGGCCTTGAAGAGTTTGAACAAGAGCACCTGCCTGGCGCAGTTTTCATGGATTTAGATGAAGTCTCTGACCCGGAAAGTAAGTTGCCTCATACGATTCCGAAGGAAGAGTACTTCTCCAAAAAAGTTGGTGAACTTGGTATTGGAAACGACAGCTGGGTGGTTGTTTACGACACTACCGGATTGTTCTCTGCTGCACGTGTATGGTGGATGTTTCGAGCTTTTGGACATGAAAGGGTCTCTTTACTGGATGGAGGATTGCCAAAGTGGAAGGCAGAAAATCGTCCACTAAGCAACGGGAGATTTGAAGCGAAGCCGAGTCAATTCAGAGCAGTTTTCAACAAGCAGATGTTTTGTAATTGGGAATCAGTCCTGGAGCACCCGAAGGATCAGAATTCATTAATTCTGGATGCACGCCCCAGTGAGAGATTTTCGGGTGAGGTGATTGAACCACGGCCTGGTTTGCGGAGTGGGCACATCCCGAATTCCAAGAATTTGCCGTTTATGGAGCTTTTGGAAGGCTCTGATCGGAGGTTGTTATCAGTTGATCAAATTAAGGGCAAATTTGAAGCTACGTCATTTTCAGCAGACAAGGAAATCGTCTGCTCGTGTGGTTCTGGTGTGACGGCTTGTATTCTTGCTTTGGGCTTACATTTGATGGGGCATCACCAAGTCAAGATCTATGATGGATCTTGGACAGAATGGGGAAGTCGTCATGATCTTCCCATTGAAACAGGCAGGTGAATCTCAGACTAACAAGGAGATTCTTGGCAATCGATAAATTCTTTTTCCATCACGGGTTACGATCGCATTGGCTACCCACTCGACTTGATTTCCTTGAGGTATTTTCTCTGTCACCTCTACGAGGACGGTCAACTCCTTAGTGCCAGGTCGTACTTCTCCACGAAATTCCCACTTCCATTCTGAGTTCAACGGCCAGTCAACGGTGCTGCTTTTTGATCTAGATGGCGATCCTTCAGCTAGTGCACGGAGAGCTTGCAAAGCCGCTTCAATTCCCAAAGACCCTGGCATCACAGGATCCTTGTGAAAGTGACAAGGGTAATACCAGTCCCCGTCATCTACTTCACGACGTCCCACGACGCGACCCAGGCCTATCGAACCCCCGGTAGGATCAATTTGAACTTGATGCAGCAGATCCAGCTGGTTATTCAAAGGACAGTCTAAGTAGGGGATTTCCGGGGATGCTGTCCAATCTGGATCAGGATAGCGTTGCCGTTGCCGTTCTAGGGCCCACTCTGGGAAGTAACCAAACAAAGCGACCCCCTTAAAAAACACCTCATCATGAGCAGCATCCGTGCTGAGGTGATAGGTGAAATGTTCAATGACCTGGCCATCGAAACGAGTCATCCGATCCAGTTGAACTTTGGTCAGTATCTTCGAGTTTTCTAGGTTTGGACGTCCTAGCAAGCGGGCGTGGCCTTCCACCAGGCGAAAGTGAAGGTCTTCATCGGGGAATTCAAAGATGCTACCCATCCAAGCTCCGAGAAAACCACAAGGTTGTAGCGCGATTTCAATCAGAACACTGGCTGGGAGAGGAGTGATAGAACTTGGGTCCGCAAAATACCAATCCATTTCAGCAACATTGTATTCCGCAAGTAGTCCAGCTGGCTTTGAAAACTTTCCAGTTTCTCCGAATACTTCCAACACTCGAGTCAGCAGTTTTAAATCCAGACATGGATTTCTTTGCGTGAAGGGTCTTGCATCAAAGGGCGCGTACTTTTCACCAAAACACTTGGCTACTGATCCATCGGCAAAGTTCTGAACAGCGACTTCATCAAAAGCTGGTTTTGAATTTATGGCAACTTGGAGAGGGATTTGTTGATGGATTTCTTTGTGGCTTTTCTTAACCAAACGAACCCCTACATCCCTGAAGTCAACAACGATGCGATCATCCACTAACACATCTATGTTCGCTATCATGTAGGGCTCTGGATCAACTCCGATATCTTTTACCTCCAGTCGATAGGTCATCAATGAGTCAGATGGGATGACCTGGCCTCTGCACCTGACAATTTGGGAAAGATTGAGGATTGGTTCGAAACTGGCGTCTTCGGTGAGGGTTTGCAGTCCCAAATAGAGCATGAAGAACTGAAGCAATTGAACACAGCCCTCTGCGATCAATGAACCAGCCATCACGGGGTCTTTATAAAAGTGACAGGTGAAATACCAGTCGTCCGGACGAAGTTTCTTTTCTGACTCAACGATTCCGAGTCCCCAGGCTCCCCCAGTGGTGTTTACATTCAGAATGCGATCGTTCATCAGCAATTGTTCAGGGGCCATTCTTAGGGATGGATTTTTATTAGCTTGGTGATACTGCTCTCCAAAGCATTTGGCCGGATTACCGTGAACTAGATGGAGCAAGTCATCTCGCTCAAAAGTTGTCTGGTTACAGTGAATTAGTGGAAAGAAATTGGTGGGCTGAATCTGTTGACGAGCCTCGAGTTCTTTCTCTGTATGAATTACCCCCTTGCCCTGATCAAGCTCCTCTTCAGTGAAGAATCCTGCACAACCATCATCCATTCTGAGCACCATTTGATCACCAACGAAGCACTCGTAGTGGAAGAAAAAGAGTAGGCTTTCGCCATGTCTGGCGAAGGAGTCGATGTGAATTTCATACCGGAGTGTTTGTCCACCTCTTGGGAGAGCTTCAATGAAAGTCATCGTGCAATCGAGCAAGCGATAGACACGGTCCCCCCGATTTTGAAAATCGATCCCAAGGTAGCTGATCAGCATCAAGTCACACTGGCCAGATTCGATGGCTACGGCCCAAGGAATGCGTTCATCTGTTGCAAACCAAGCCTCTTTGGGGATGTCGTACTCAGTTGTAATGCGGCACGGTTTGAATTGGTGGGGCTCTGCTTCCAGTTCAGTTACCCTGGTGACAAGCAGATAGGGGTCTAAGGGCAACCGAACGCATCGCTCATAGCTGTCGATGATGGCATAGTCCTGACCAAATACCTCAGCGATGCGTCCACCTGCGAACTCAAGCAGGTCCTCGTAATCGAAAACTACTTGTTTCCCAGTGGCGTCGATTTTAAAAGTGTTGCCAGTGATTGTCCCCAAGGTTTTTGAAACGAAGTTTCGATCCGCTTTCTTGGAAATGCTTAGAAATTCTGGGGAGGGTGTTTCTTCTTGAATTGGTGAAATTTGAGTGAATTCAGCCGGGCAGTTTGAGTCCAGAAGATTTTGAACCATTCCTCTAAAAGCAGTCTCCCTCAAGTTGAGGAAGGCTCGGTGGGCCTGATGGTGGTTTGTTGGAGTATATAGATGAAAGCCTGATGGTAACCCTTGAGTTGATGAGGGTTGGTCAAAATTCTTTGACGATTTTAAACGGTTCAACCAATTCTTCAGCTCAGGTTGTTGGTTCAGCAACATCTGGAATTTTTCTTTGATGGGGTCTGAACCAAGGACTACTTTACGCGTAAGTGGCTTTTCTTGGATAGGCTTTTGATGACTATGGAGCTTTCTTTGAAGCTTTTCAGCGTTGCGCAAGAGTCCACCAATCAGCTGGAGCATGCCTTCGGCAGCACCACATTTTCCGAATAGATCATTCAATTGATCACTTTCTGATTTTAAATCATCCAGTGTTACATAGATTTTGGAGGAATTTTGAGAATCCAGATTTTGCAGAACTATTGCGCCTCCACCCTCCCCCAAAATATGATCCTCCTTTATCGACAGCATTCTTTCTAGATTTGCCTGCAGGTCTACAGCAACTAGAACAAGCCCATCAAGATCCTCTTCGGCAAAGAGCCATTTGGCGATTTGTAGGCATTTCTCAACAGAATCCTCTCCCATTGACACTGTAAAAGCAGGGCCATGAAAATCGTGTAGAGCAGCGATTCGTGAAGCCATTAGGTTCCCGATGGTGCTTGTGAAGCTGTTGACAGTTTCCGGTTGAGGCCATGACTGACGAATGGTTTCTAATAACTGGGTTAGCTGATTTTGCAAATGTTCATCATCAATGAGTCCTTTAAAGGCCTGACGTATTTGCGCTTCCAATTGAAGTCTTCCCCGAAACTGGTGAAGTTCAGCGTCGGTCTCCATCGCAATCAAAACAGCTACCTTACTGCCGTATTTCAGACCTGCATCCTGAATGGCTTTTTCTGCCAAATGAATTGCTAAAAGCTGTTGAGGAATGAGTTGTTCTTTCTGATGAGGAGGCAGCTTGAGCTCCTTTAAATCAATCTCAAAAGCTTCCAAGAATGCAGCTTTGGGGGCTGAAGTGGGTCCCAATCCCTGCCACCTTGTAGTGGGCAGGGATCTGATTTGAGTTTCATGCCGATCAATTGCTCCAGCCATCTGAAGGCAATTTAAACAACCCCCAAAACAAGCTTCAAAACCTGTGATAAATAAGGGGTGATTTGAATATTTGATCGCATTATTTGAAGGCTCGGGGATTTGATCCTGTAAAATTAGATGGGCATTTGTACCACCAAAGCCAAAGGAACTTATTGCCCCAACACGAGGGATTTCGGTTTTTTGCCAGGGAAAGGGAGTTCTAACAATCTTGTCCTCCGGCAATTGTGGGCTTTTAATACGAATTGAAGCTGGAATGGATTCTGAGTCAAACGCTCCAAGAATTTTTGCAAGGCTGCTCATCCCAGCTGCGGTGAGCATGTGCCCAACATTTGATTTGACGGAGCCCAATAGTGGAAGTTTTTCACCGAAGAAATTGGAGATGGACTGTGCCTCAATTCGATCGCCTAGCGGAGTTCCAGTGGCATGACATTCTAGATAATTGACTTCACTAGGGTGAAGGCCCGCTTCTTCGTACGCTCGCTCATAGGCTCGCTTCTGACCAACGGGGTTGGGGCTTAGTACAAACTTTCCTTTGCCATCATTCGACCAGCCAATCCCTCGAATAACTCCCAAGATTGGGTTGTCCTGACTTCTGGCATCCTCCAATCTGCGAAGTAGGACCATGCCTACTCCTTCACTCGCATAAAGCCCCTTTGAGTTTTGATCTAGGGGGGCGCTGGTCTCGTTACTTTCAGGGTATGCTTGCAGCAGAGAAAACCCTGCATGAATGAAGAAAGGATCTGCGGCACTGACTGCGCCAGCGAGCACCCAGTCAACTTCCCCCCTGCGTAACGCCATGCAACCCAGCCGAATGGCATATAAGGAGGAAGCACAAGCAGCATCAATTGAAAATGTGCACTCCCCAAGGCCCAGTTCCCTTTTCAGAAATTCAGCAGGACCACTGGCTGTTGAAAGATGTTGACTCCCTTCTGTTGAGCTAGATTCCAAAAATTGAGGCAATTCAAAATTTGCTGAAGCACAAGCTTTACGCAGTTCTCTCTCCCAGAACTCCTTGTAGAAATCCATCGCGGTTTGATTTGATGTTCTTGTCGGAAAAGACAGATTTCCAAGGATAAGACCTCCACGAGGATGATGTACTTTCTCGAGATCTATACCTCCTTGAGCAAGAGCCTGTGTAGCAACTTGCAGAGGCCATCGATAGGATGGGTCAACATTTCTCCAATCGTTCTCTGCCCAGTCATCTGGTTTAAGTGCCTGTTGATCATCAATGAAACCTCCTTGAAGGCAATAGATTCTGTGGGGTGTTCCCTTGGCGGATGAAAAAAACTGCTGGGCGGGTAAAGACAAATCGTCGTCAGTCGCATCTCTCCAAGAGGGTCTTTCCTCCTTTAGAAATCTAGTGAAAGTTGACAGTGAATCAGCCTCCGGAAAGAGACACGCAAATCCAGAAATGGCAATGGGGGATGTCATGAGTCTTTTAAATATAACCTGGAGAAAATTTGGCGAGATTATTTGTTTTTTGGGATTCGCCAATGAGCAAGTAGCCCAGCTATCAAGGTGAAGGTGAGCAAATAATGGACTATGACAGGGAGTGCCAGTTCATCGCCCCAAAGAAGTAGAATGATTCCGCTTATAACAAGACCAATACCAGAAATCAGTTGCAAGGATCCGGAGAGCAATGTCCAAGAAAACTTTCTAAGTTTTCCTCGATGAGTCTTGAGATGATCAATGGCATACATCGGGAAAATCACAATGAAGAAGAAACCAACCCAGATATGCAACAGTGAGATAAATAGATCTTCTTCATCAATGGGAAGATGATCTTGCCAAGTCAAAATAAGCCCTGTCACTACCAAGAAGCAGGAACTTGCAACGACAAGTCTTCTCATCCCTGGGATTTGATCTGAAACATAGGTTCCAATTTTTCACTGAAGGTTACCGCAACTCCTTCAAAGCGCAGCACACAATAGTTCGATTCATCGAAGAAAACTAAGTCGGCAAGCAGTTGAGAAGTCCCTGAAAGTTTTTCGTTCTCAATCTTGATTTTGTATTTTGAACTTCGAAGGGGAGCTAGGAATGAACCACTGTCAATGGACAATGGGAGGCTTGGCAATTTCCTGATTTCACGCCCTTTGACTAGCATTGCTTGGAGTCCTGCATCTAACAAAAGCGGAGCAAATTGATTCCCAACCCAATTCTTGATTTTCTCAATAGGAACCTCAGGCAGATTCACATCGAAAGAACTAATCTCGGTTTTTGCGTTTGAGGAGGCTGAGAGCACTTTGAAGTAGTTTTCATGAAAGAGAGTGCCGTTTTCATAGGCTTCAAAGTTTGAGGGTCTCCAATCATTGGTAGCAGCTTGTCTGTAAGGTTTAGTTGAATCAGCAGCGAGGAAAACCTCGATATGATAGTGTTGTTTAGCCAGTAATTTCTTCTTATCTGCACTTTGTAAGGAAATACTAATACTAAACACATCCCTTGATTCACTTATAACACTACCCCTGATGGTAAAATAATTTGAGATCTGCTCATCAAAGCGGAGTCCCTGAAGAACTTTAAAGTTTTGAAACTTTTGGACTTTATAGCCTGGATAATGATCCTCTGACGCTCCGAGAAGCAAAGAAAGTGCGTAGGTCGCTGGCAGGACAGGAACCCCTCCGATTGAATGATCTTTGAAAAGAGTATTGTCTTCCAGTTTGAGAGGGATGGCCTCCTCCCAGGGGGTAGACGAAACGGGTGAATCTTTCCCCCTAATATCATTACCGATGACAAAAACTGGCGATGGTAGCTGTTCATTTTTTACAGCAGTCTCTGCAAAGATTCTTGCACCTTCTTCTCGGGGAATAACCTGAACACCTCTCTTGTGAAAAAGCTTTTTTAAGTTTTCATCTACCATTCCTCCATCCCAAGGACCCCAATTGTAGCTGATTATTTTGATGTGCGGATGACGTCTTTGTAAATCCCAAGCTATTTGATTCATCGTTTCATTCGCAATAGCGTAGTCGGACTGTCCAGGATTCCCGAAAAATCCAGCTCCTGAAGAAAACAACGAGACATGGGTCAGTGTTGAGTGGTCTAGCTCTTTCCAGATATTACGGAATCCATGGATTTTCGTTCCATAAACTAATTCAAACTCCTGAATCGACTTTTGTTCCAGCTTCCGATCCGCAAGAACCCCGGCCCCGTGAATAAGGCCCGTGATCGGGCCAAGTTGTTTGATTATGGGCTTGATGGCCCTGCCAAATGCAGCTTGATCGGAGATATCCGCTTGAACATAAACTGCTGTTGATCCAAGTTCTTCAAGTTTGAGAATCGTCTGGTTGATTTCGCGTGTTGATTGAATTTGCTTGAGCGCCTGATTGAGTAACTTGGGGGTTACCTTCTCACCCTTGGATTTAAACTCTTCCAAGGCAGCTTCTTTTAGTTCTTCATCAAGGACTTTAAAAGCCCAAGCGGGTTCTTCTTCCAGTGCAGACCTTCCCAATAGAATAAAGGTGTTAGAACTGTGTTTAGCCAGTGCTAGCAGGCAATCAGCCGTGACCCCTTTTGCTCCACCACTGACAAGCCAAACTCTTGGTGAAAGGGCTAGTTCCTGTTGAGTAAATTGAGGGGTGTGAAGAATTCTTTCAAATTCCCATCTTTGGAGGTTCTGGTCCCAACCGACCTGATTTCTACTGAGATTTGGATCATTCCATTCCTGCCAAACTATATCAGTAAACTGTACTGAATCGAAATCTTTATGGATATCGATAAATCGTCCATGAGTCTCTGCCCATTCTGCCTGTACCGTTTTTGCGAGTGCAGAGAGGCCGTTAGCTACTTGAAATTCGATATTTTGTCCAGAACCAAGCTTTCCGTATCCTTGGGCTACATACATTATTCTGTTGTCTGAAGCCAATCTAGTCTTGATAGCTCCTGTAAAAATTAGAGCTTTTTGAAGCCAAACATCACCACTTCTGTCCAGTCCCTCTTTAGATTCAGTAGACTTTGGATGTAACCAAATCATGCCCTGGAATATCTGATCGCTTACTAGAATGCGATCGATTTCTTTTTTGAGACTGATCGCATCATTGTGTTGCTTCCAGTCAATTTGATTCATGCAAAGAGAATCAACCTGATAGGCCTTAGATTTCCAGTGTTCTTGGATGGTACTGAGACAATCATCAGTCTCGTTATAAAGGACTAGGACTGAGCCGACTTGTCGTGAGATTTGATTTGGTGGGGGGATAGGAGAGAGGACTGCCCAACCAAGTTCCAATTGGGCTTCGTCAGAATTCAGGAGTTTTTTTTTGGAGAGACTGAGGAAAAGGTTTCAAGAATTTCACCCAATGTCCGACGCTCAGCTAGTTCATCTGCTTGCACTTGCAGATCCGGAAGTTTTTCTTGCAAAGCGCCTAGGATTTCGACTCTTTTGATGGAGTCAATACCCAGGTCCGCTTCCAAGTCCATACTCAATTCGAGCATGTCATTAGGATATCCAGTTTTGTCTGCGACAATATTCAACAAGGTGTCTTGGAGATTTGTAGCAGATTCTTCTGAGTTGGAAGCGCTTTCGTTGTTTGAGATGGTACTGCTTTGATTGTTCTTTTCGGGCTGCATAACACCTAAGATCTGGCCCAGAGTTCTTTGTTCTGCTAGTTCATCCGCCTGCACTTGCAGATCCGGAAGTTTTTCTTGCAGTGCACCTAGGATTTCGACTCTTTTGATGGAGTCAATACCCAGGTCCGCTTCCAAGTCCATATCCGTTTCCAGCATATCCGTAGGATACCCGGTTTTCTCAGCAACTATTTCTAGAAGTACCTTATCAATGGATATTGGGTTTGGGGTCTCTGGAGATAGAGTAATTTCGTTTTGTGCAGGGGGTGAGAAACTAGATGTAGCGAAAGATTGTGGTGTTGGGATTGGTTGAGTTGGATTTGGTGTAGCTACAGGTGGTTGTAACGTAACAGTTGGTGCCGGATTGAAATTTGGAGCTGGAGGTTCAAATTTTGTTAGTACTTTTGGCGGGGCTGGTTTTGTTACAGAAACAGTACTTTTAGAAGAAACCCTTGGTAAAGCAGGGACACCACCTTCAGCATTAATGCCCCATTGTAAGGCTATTTGGGTTTGCTCGCTCTGTCCTTGTAAATATTGCTCATGGATCTTGAGCGTTTCTTGTTGGTGGTGATGAAACCACTGCAGATTCTGTTGAATTCCTGCGGGCAAATCAATCAGCTTGCCGTCTGAATCATGACTAAATTGCTGGAGTACCTGCCAAAATGCACGAGCGTAATCCATCTGCTGAGCCAGGTACTGCTGGTGCGTTTTAAGTACCTCCTGTTGATGCCGATAGAAATCCTGAATTGGATGATAATTCGTCGAGTTTTTCTCTTCGTTATTCACTTGATTTTTTGTCACTGTTTGAGTGGTTATGTAGTCAGTAGTGTTGTCTTTGTTTTTTAAGTGTAGTTTTGCCTCTCACCCTCCGAGTCGTTTGGTTCTCGTGCTGAAGCTCTTTTCAAACTCTGGATTTCGCATCCATTCCCAATGAACTTGTGAAACTCTGACTTTGTTGTCTCACTAACATAATTGCCTCCATGTAAACGAACATTAGCCTTGGAAGGAGTCGTTACATAAGACTGGTAATCACGCTGATGAGTGTCTAGGGTTGAAAGCGGCAAACCCAAGACTTGAAGTCGGACATAGGCTTCTCGAAATTGGCGTGAACTATCTTCTTTTGAATTGGGATTCAATGCAACAGCATAGAATTCTTTGCCTTGAAGAATGTTCTCTGTGAGCTTAGTTAGAACATTTTTGGGTCCAAATTCTATAAAAATACGTGCACCTGCTTCGTATAAGTTTTCAATCTGTTGTTTAAATCGAACGGACTCTAAAATGTGAGCTTGGAGTAGTTCTTTGATTTTTCGAGGTTCCTTTGGATATACCTTTGCTGTTTGATTCGAGAATACCGGAACCTTCGCTTTGTTGAATTTTAGATTGTGGATGGCTGCTGAAAATGGCTTTTGTGCGTGACCCACCAAAGAAGTGTGAAACGCTGCAGAAACTTGGAGTGAAACAACTGAAAATCGCTTTGATTTAAAGAAATCAAAAGCCTTTTCGATTTGATCTTTTGGTCCAGCGACAACCACTTGCTTGTTTGAGTTGAAATTGGCTACTTTCAAACTTGGAAAGTCTTCTAAGAGTTCCTCAACAGAGTCTACCTTACCCATTACAGCCATCATGGTTCCGGCGTCAAAATCTGGATTATCCGGCGCAGCCATGGCTTTACCTCGTGCCACAGCCAATTTGTGATAGTCAATGTCATTAATTACTCCAGCTGCCCACAGAGCGCTTAATTCACCAAAGCTGTGTCCGGAGGTGAAATCTACTACTAACCCTCTTGATTGAAGCAACCTGAACATTCCTCCACTTAAAGCTCCAATAGCGGGCTGAGCATTTTCAGTTTTTTGTATTAGTATGTTCTGAGTTTCTTCTTCATTTTCCTCGAAATTTGAGATGGCAAACCAAAGTTTCGACAGTGGATCCCTACCATCTTTTACAAAAAGTTGATCAATTTCTTGGAGATCGAATTGGATTTCAGGAAATTCAAGAAAAAGTTCTCGGCCCATTTGTAGATATTGGGACCCTTGCCCACAAAACAAAGCTGCAACTTTGCCCACATGATCCAATCCTAACTGTCGATAGAAAATTCCAGATTTTAGGTTCCATTCAAGTTTGTCTGGTTCTCTGTCCCAATTACTCAGGGCTTCATGCAGGGCTTGAAGAGATTCATCAGGTGATTCCGACACAAATCCTAAACGAGCCTGATCCTGAGATGGAGCAATATTACTTTGACTTAAGAGTTCTCTTTGGCCTTCTTGTGGTGTTGACGTGAGTTTATTTAATAGTTTTTTACAATATTCTTGGAGTTTTAATGGATCTTTTGCAGAAAGCAGAACAGGCTGTGGGGCTTGATTCAGCCTGTAACGAGTTGAGTCAATTTGATGCTCCTCTAGGATAAAATGAAAATTACTTCCACCAAAACCAAAAGCGCTAACTCCTGCCCTCCTTGGTTGTGAACCTTTGATCCAAGGTCTTGATTTCTTACAAAAATAGAAGGGTGTTT
>JACLAC010021995.1_pt1 | contig 19865 bp, 13 predicted proteins | sample 8027881 | NCBI WGS metagenome assembly JACLAC01 (sample SAMN15725517, study PRJNA655200) | protist metagenome | isolation source: fluorescence activated cell sorting (FACS) single amplified genomes of... | place: Spain: Blaines Bay Microbial Observatory, Mediterranean Sea | collected 2016-01-19 | reverse complement strand
AGGCCGAAACCGATGAAACGATCGGCTCGGTTTGCCGTGAGCATAATGTTTTCAAAGCGACGTTTCCAGGCGCACCACCTCAACCAGGTGTGGACCTGGGATTTCATTTTCGATCGGACCCATAAAGGCACTACGTTGAAAATGTTGACGATACTCGATCAGTGTTCGCCCCGCTGTTTAGCCATCTGAGTTAAGCACCAAATTAAGTCCGAGCATGTGTTGATGACTTTAGGGCAAGCGATGACGACGCATGGTATTCCACGCTATATCCGTAGCGATAATGGATCTGAATTCATCGCGCAAAAGATCCAGACAGAGCTTAGAGAAAATTAGATTTTAACACGGTATATCAACCCAGGTAGCCCATGGCAAAACGGCGATATTGAAAGCTTTCCCAGTCGTTTCCGTGACGAATGCCTCAGTCGAGCAATGCTGCTGAATCTGCGCGAAGCACGAGTAGTAATCGCGGCTTGGCGCCAACATGACAAGCGAGAAAGACCCCATAGTCGGCTGGGCTATCTTAGCCCGGAAGGTTTTTTAGCGAACCAAGAAGTCTCACCCTAACTGGGCCAAAATAGATAGGCCTCTCAGTGGGAATAAAACATGCCTCCTCAGTCTGAAATCGAAGGCACCAATATTCAACAGCTCAAGGCGGGTGGCGCTATCACCGTCGCTGCCACCGTGCACGCCGCTGAGGCACGATGCGAGGCCATGCAGCCCGTCGTGTCTCAATGGCAACCTTTGTCGACGCCCCATTTCGCCGCCTACGATGCGACGACGACGGATGGGCTGATCTGCGCCGGTTACTATGGGGCCGTCTTTGACGGTCGCCATATCTATGGCTGTCCCATCCGTTCACACAGAGAGCGGGATAGCGTCCACGGGCATATTTTACGTTGCGATACACATGGTGACTTCCACGATCCGTCCACGTGGGAAGCCTTTGACGCAGGTGGCACGGATGGACTGAATACGGTGTGCTACTATGGTGCAGCCTTCGACGGACGTCACGTGATCTTCGCACCGCGTGATGACAGTCACGGCTACCACTCTCGAATCCTGCGTTATGACACACTGGGTCCGTTCAAGGATGCGGATGCGTGGTCGGCCTTCGACGCGGATCTGCCACATTCGGCCCAGGGCGCTGCCTACGATGGCCGGCATGTCTACTTCTGCCCTGGCTACGAGAGCGTCCCAGGCGAACCGATGACTGAGGGCCTTCTCAGCGGCAAAGTCATGCGCATGGATACATCGGCCGACTTCAAGGACACTACCAGCTATCGCGTTTTTGACACGACCGTGTTGGGCCCCGAAGCGGTCTGCTTTGATGGCGGTGCTTTCGACGGTCGCTTCGTCTACTTCGTGCCATTGCTTCATGGTGTCGTCGTGCGCCATGATACGCAGGGCCCTTTCGACGATCCAACCAGTTGGGAGGCTTTCGATGCTCGTGCAGTGGGTCTAGGAATGAATGTCGGTGCCGTCTTCGATGGACACTGGTTGTACTTCTGCGCCTATGGTCATTCGTCGATGGTTCGCTACGATACACGCAAACCCTTCACCGATCCGAGTAGCTGGGAGCAGTATGATGCAGCCTATACGGATGGAGTCGATACGGGTGGATTTGATGGTGGATTCTTTGATGGGCGCTATGTCACCTTCTGCCCGTGGACACGCACACCATCCCCAGGTGAGACAGGTTACCATTGCAACTATCTGCGCTACGACACGACGCGATCCTTTGCAGACTCAGCTGCGTGGTCGGGATACGACGCCAGTGCGACCGATGGACTTGAGTCACTAGGCTACAACGCTGGGGCTTTCGATGGTGGGTCGTTCTATGCAGCACCGCTCTATGCGGCGGATGGGGAGGCTTTTCACGGACGGATGATGCGCGTTGACACCCTCGGTGCGGATGGGGCTTTCAGTCTGCGATTCTGCGATTATGGTCACAATGGTGGCCTGTGCGCCGCGGTGCCCGGACCGAGTTTTCTGGTTAATACGGAGGGTGGCGTTCGCAGTGTGGCGACACACCAACCCTTGGCGTCCGGTGTTCACCATCTAGTCGGTGTGTACGACGGTGCATCAATGCAGTTGTGGGTCGATGGCCGACTGTTGGCACAACGCGAGGCGAAAGGGGACCTGCTTGCACCAAATATTCCTGTTACGATCGGCCATCTCGGCGGCGGCGGCGCGAGCTTCGATGGCCAGATTGAGGGAGTCGTCGTCGCATCAAAGGCGTGGACTCCCGAGCAGATTCGACAGGCTTTCGAGCAACAGCGCGGTTGATTTCTGTTCGTCGTGCCCGGGAGAATGTCTTCATATAACGTCCGAGTAAACTTCGCATGGACAATGGCCCTGAATTTATCTCAACGACGTTGGCCGATTAAGCAGCATACCATGCGGTCGATCTGGAATTGATCCAGCGCGGTAAGCCCATGCAGAATTGCTAGGTAGAACGATTCAATTGCACACATCGAGATGATGTGCAGAACATGTATGTCTTTAAAACCTTGTCCGAAGTGCGGGCTTGAAGAATGGATGGAACGGATGATTTCATTTAGCCGAAATTATTAACGGGTTCACATTCCTCCCCCGACCGTTACCGAGAGACGGAGTCTATTAGGTCCCAGGAAAGAAACTGGCGTGAATCACTTCGGACTCATGCACTAAGCAGGACCCGAGCAGGCCGGCCTTACTGCAGCGTAACGGTACGTTGAGGCTGAACTTTGCGGGCATCATACCGTGGTCGCCAGCACTCTATTCTGTTTGAGGCCGCACAATTCTTCCCGATCCAGCAACAGGACGTTCGTTGCGGCCTGATTGGTGACGAAGAGCTCCTCTATGGAACCGGTCGCGTCTACTTCCCTTACTCCGATCGAGCCCGAAAAATAAGCATCCTGCCACCCAGTATACATGGTTTGCGGTTTACGCGATAAGCTCAGCGGGGCAATCGAGATATTCCGGTGGCTCGTGATCGGGCCGATTTCCACGGATTCCAATGCATCGGCGACGACGTCTTGCACATCGCGATGAGCGGTTAGGCGTGTTGTCTACACACTCATATGCGGTCCTCCAACTTGCGCTGCAAATGACGCTATAGGTTCTATATGTCGCATTTAAAGCGTATGTTCTGTACCCTGCAACCAATTTCGACTCGATTAAATACAATATAAGTATATTAATAATAGATATATATATGACATATGGTTCGAAAATTAAAAAAACGAGAACAATTCGGCCCTTGCAAGATTTATATTGACATGTCGTATTGTCGTTATTAGCTTATTCACCATCGACCATATGATCACCGTGCAAACAGGGACCTCATGACGCAAGAATACACGATCGAATCATTATCCAAGCTCGCTGGCCTGCAAAGGCGTACTATTCGCAATTATATCACGCAGGGCTTGCTGCGTGGCCCCGACTCTTTAGGCCGAAATGCGCGCTATACCGACTATCATCTGAAGCGATTGAAGCTGATCAAGCAGATGAAAACCGTGTTAAATCTCTCCCTGAGCGAAATACGCCGACTGCTCAACACGGTTGGGGCGAACGAAGACCTGACCTTTGGCGATATCAAGCTGGCGGCGGGCTCTATGCCGCATGCCGATACGGAGGCGGAATCTTCTGAAATGTCGGAGGCTATGGCCCCGATGTCCGCAATGCCCGCCTCATCACCAGAGGTCGAGGCTGAGCCCGAAGAGGACGAGTTAAGCGCCCTCGACTTTATCCGGCAACGAAAAGCCCTGACCGAAGGCACGCCGGTGCTAAGGCAACGCGGCCGGCACCGGTCGGGCAGACCGGCCCCAGTCGCAGGCCCCATTGAAGAGCTGCTTCAGCAACTGCGCGACCTGCTGGCCCATGCCGCTGTGACCCGCAAGACGCGCGGCGAAGAGTGGGTCCGATTGCAGATTACGCCCGACATCGAAATTCACGTTCGCGGACACCTATCGTCCGAGCAACTTGCCGGCTTCGAAGAGTTGTCCGACATGATGCGTCACATCCTCCTCGGAAGGAGTGAGTTATGAATCCCAATACTACCGTTGCATTCGATGCCCATTTCGATCGATCCCTGGTTCGTGCCGATGGTCGCTCGGTCCGCTATCTCGTCGTCGATGTTGAAGCGCCGCCGATGCCCGAGCAGGCGAAGCGCGACCAGCCCCCGCTCAATCTGGGTCTGGTCCTCGATGCTTCGAGATCGATGGAGGCGCGAGACGGCGCGGCTACAGACCACGACGAAGCCGGTATGAGCCGTCTCGAGGCGGCCCAAGCGGCCAGCGTAGGGGTGGCGCAGTGCTTGGCCAACGACGACCGCCTCTCGCTGGTTTCTTTCGCCGACGAAGCGATAACCCACCTGGCTGCGCAGCCCATGGACGGCCCGGGCCATGCGACGGCTCGGCAGGCGATTGAAGCCGTAGACACCCGGGGTCGCACGGATCTGAGGGCTGGCTGGCTCGAAGGCGCCGAAGAGGTCGCCGCGTATATGGAGGCCAGCCCGCAAAGCCGCCACCGGCTGTTGGTGCTAAGCGATGGGCACGCGAATTGCGGCATAACCGACCCGACGGTATTGGCTACTGAAGCGCACGAATTGCGTCGCAAGGGGATTACGACCTCCACCGTGGGGATCGGCGCAGATTACTCGACCGAACAGATCGAGGCCTTGGCCGCACACGGAGGCGGCATGTTGCACCACACGGCCGCACCGAGTGAAATCGTTGAGGTCGTGCTGGCCGAACTGCAGCAGATGCAAACCACCGTGGTAGAGGACCTCGAAATTCAGGTCTCGTATACCACGGGAGCCGCCGGTCCCGGTGGCGGCAACGCCCAGGTTGAGATCGAAGCCATGGGCTTGGCATCCCACCAGGGGGAGGGGACGACTACCGCCATAGTAGGGTCGCTCACCGGCGGTGCGACACGGCAGGCGGTGTTCAGGGTGTGGGTTATCACGGCCGAGGATAGCCTGGATCTCAATTTTCATGTTGGGGCTCGGTGGCGCGCTGTCGGTAGCGACGCCTACCAGACGAGCAATACGGAGGCCAGCCTGCAAGTCGCTCACAAATACGATGTCTACGGCGAGGTGCTGGACGCGAGTGTCGGCGATATGGTGGCCCGGATCTGGAGTGCCGAGATCGTGACCCGGTCGATGGTGCTCAACCGCGAGGGCGATTACCGCAAGGCCCGGCACTATGTTCGGGACCAACTGCGCCATTTCGAGCGGTATTGCAAGCGCTATGGGGGCGGTCAGGAACTGATCGCGGGGCTCCACAAGACCATGCGGCGTATCGTGCGGCCGATGGAAGAGCGCTTCCGCAAGGAAATCGTGACGCACAGCCACAAGTCGGTGCGAGGCGCTCGCGATTTGCGCGCATCGGCGGAGGACAACTACGAGTCATACTTAGATCGATAGCAATCTAGTCCAGAATTTGGAGATTTGATATGTGGATATTTACACCCTTTGGTTTTTTTAGCATCGTGCACAAATCCTACGATGCGCCCGACCGATTAACTATCCGGGGCCGCGTGCGTGGCGACCTGGAAAATCTCGTATCGTATTTGCCCAGCGCAAGCGCGATACGAGAAGACATCGCTGCGGACTACCGTTTCCGCATTACGGCCGAGAAAGACGATGTTGCCTATCTGATGGCCCGCCTTGTGGTCGATTTGGACTACGATAATTTCAAAGATCAGGTGGCCAAAGAGCAGGGCTATGACCGGGCGGCGTGTTATGGCGAGGTGTGGTCGACGCTGTATGAACTGCAGGCGACTGAGGCGGCATAACGCTGCTCATTCTCGCGTTACTCATCGGCCTGCCGATTTTGTTGTCGGGACGAATACCTGAGCCGATCAATGTGATTGTATTTACGCGAAGTCTGCGTTGGGATCACGGAATGGCGGCACGAGTACAATACCGATACACCATACCACACACCTAGCCTGCTGCCGCTGAGAGCGCCGCATACACCACCTGGCGATGCCCCACTGAGATCACCGTAGACACGCGCCACCTGATGAGCATTCTTGCGGCACACGCTCCAAAAACTGCCCCCGCCATCCGTATGGATGCGACAGGGACAGCAGCTCGGATTTCTTTAGTTTTGAATAAAAAGTCGTCAATACCATCCCAAACTACAGGCAATATTTATGTAAATTATACAGCAGTACACCGTACGAATAGTTTTAAAACAGTAAAAAATGAAAATCGAGTGGCAGCTCGATTCCCGTCTCGATTCGAGGATCTTATGTAACAGCCCAAACCGGCTGGAGCCACAAAAGAGAGATGCTCCACGTGAGTATTGCCGATGACCAGGCCCTGGCCCTGGTGCGCCAGGAATCGACGATGCCCGATTCGATGGCAAGGGAGACCTTGATCAATACCTGGGAGGACGTATTCATGCTGTCCAAGATCGAGGGGGATTGGGAAATTACCAATGCGATATGGCGAACGGGAGGTGAATAGCGGGTATGGAGATGGTTGCCCGAGTAAGGTCGGAACTCATTCCTGAAACTCGTATCGAAATCAGCTGAAATACCCCGAGATTCTTTGTTTTAACGAAAGGAATATAGGATGGTCGTAGGCAATTTTTTAGTGACGCTGAAAGATGGGGTAGAAGAAAAAGACTTTGATAAATGGATAAAAGAGGAATGGTCGCGAACGCTTAATGGTGAAGGCGGTCCAAGGGGTATGACGGGCCAAATTGCTAAAGGTGATCGCGGTCCGGCGACAGGACATTATTTGGGGGTAATATACTTTGATTCGGCTGAGACCAGGGCGTGGTATTTCCCCGTCGAAGGAGAAGGTCTATCCGAACATGGGCGCAAAGAGATCGACGCATCGGGGTTTGGAAAGGCCTTCGATAAATTCTGGGACTTCGCTGACGTCGAATGGCGCGGCGATGGTCTTATTATCAGCTAGACACCTGTTATAACCGAATAGAGGAAATTATCATGACCCCGAGGGAACTAGTAGAAGCCCTATACGCAACGTTCAATAAAGGAGATACCGAAGCCTGGAAGGCATTGTGTGCCGATGATCTGGTCTGGGTGATTCAAGGGAAATTACCGTACTCAGGCATCTTCAATGGCCCCGACGACGTAATTGCGAATTGTTTCTCCGCGATAGCGGCAAACTATCCAGGGATAGCCGTGACGCCTGTCGAATGGTGGGAAAGCGGCGACTCGATTTGGACTACTTTCGAGGCTAAAAGTGAAAAAGGCGCCTTTGAGGGTGCTCACTTATCTAAGGTGTCCGGTGGTAAGCTGACCTATTTTCGTGCCTTTGATGATACGCAGCAGGCGGCAGGTTTGCTGGGCTGATTGATCAGGATCTCCGGTTGGACGGATAGAGGATAAATTAAGTAGCGTTTGCAACAGGGCTGGTGTATTTAGCGGTATTTATCGATCTATTTCCGCGCCAAATCGTCGACGGGGTGCTTGCGCATTACTCGATCATGGGCTGGTGCTTAAGGGCCTGGAGCGGGCACTGCAGCACCGGCAACCGAATCGGGGCTTGATGATCCACACCGCCCTATTCGAGTATATTGAGCTCTTTTACAATCGACAGACAACTCATTCCACATTGGACTATCTGTCCCCTGTTGCGTATAAACTACCGGCCAGAAATGTGGCCGCTTAAACCTGTCCATTCTTCGGGGGGAAGATCACCCCATAGTTGGTCTCGTATCGTGCATGGATTCAACTCGCGTATCACCCACCTAGTAGCCTGCGAGATGGGCCTATTATGCAACCGATTAGACCAACGATCGGGGGTCAAGTTAAGCACCGTAAGCACTGGTCCCTTCAGATCGCCGGCGGCTGATAGGGACCCCATGAAAATCTCAATCAACTTTGCCACTGCCAGTGCGATGTCTTCACGGCCGGGTTGTGCGACAATCTGGACGCCGACTGGCAGACCTTCGGCGGAGGTGCCTGCGCGTACTCAGCGCTGGGCCATCCGGTGAGATTGTAGGTGACGGTGTAACTGAACAGGGTAATTGCATCTGGCTGGGCAGTGGCTTCATGAGGCAGGGCCGGACATGCGTTGACTGGGCAAATGATGACGTCATAGTTCTCGAGGAATGAGCTCATCTTGCTCCGCCATGCAAACCAGCGTGCAAGTAGCTGGTCAAGTTCAAGTGCGGATGCCGCCGGTGAATCAGTAAAGCCCTGCAGTGAGTACTCGGTGGTTCCCGCGGCATCAAGCATTCGCTCGACCGCTGCACCGCCATTCCAGAAGAAGAGGGGGCGCGCTGACCTAAGTCTGTTCACTGTCGGGGGGACGCACGTCGTCGATGATCATTCCCTCACCGTGCCAGCATATTCGAGCGCCATACTTTGTGTCAGCTGTGTGATCGCTCCTTTGCTACGCATTGTAGGTGGCCAGACCGGGTGCCGCTTTCACGCCGACGCTAGTACCCGTTGTTAGATGTTATTGATCAGATTATAGATCCTATGCGGCCCCAAGTGCTCCAAACTCACTGAGGATCACCAACATATCGAAGTAGTTCCGTACCTCAACCACTTGACCGTTCTCGATCTTCTGAATTTGCACTCCAGGATTGTTCATAGACTTGCCGGAAGGAGCGATCTCGCCCATGGGGGTTTGTAGCGGACCGGAATGTGTTCCAGACCACACTACCTCGACCACTACCCAATCGCCACTGACATATGTGTCCCCTATAGCTCCTGAGCAATTGGACATAAGCGCTTTCCACTCTAAGCATTGTGCTTCGAATGCCTCGTATCCTTGGATAGTCACGCCTGTTGGTTTTTCCACATATAGGATATTTTCTGAATGGATCTTGCTAGCGGCAGTCCAATCAGACTCGTTGAAGGATCTAATGGCCTCGCGTGCGATTTCGATCATCTGCTCATCAGACATTTTTTGCTCCTTTGTCACAATCATGGTTCAACGGATGAACCTAACTATCGGAGCGATAGAGAGGCTACGTAGATTGTCATGTTGGTGGGTCTATTCGTCGGTAAAGATCATGTCCGCCCAGGTGCCATCATGGTCTCCTGAACCAAAAAGTTGCAATTGATCACCAAAAATATTTCTACTGTATTATTCACTTGCTTTCTTCCCAAGCAGCAAAGACTGGCTGTTCTTTCGCTAAGTCTAAGTGTGTCGTCTAATTATGACGCTATTTTCTCCATCTAAACGCGAAAGTGCGCTGCAGTGTGTGAAATTTTCGCCACCCCTAGTAAAGATTGATAAGAGATTTCCACCACTCTAAAGTGCGCATGATATCGTTGTTCTTGGGACGAGTTGTTCCTTTCCCAATATGCATTTTATCTTCGTTAATTAACGTGAAGATATGGCTTCGAAATCTGTCTGCTGGTCGCGTCAATTGAACATTTTTCGTTCTAAGCGATCCTATAGCACTCTTTGCAAATCAGCTCTCTATGTGCTTGAATTATACTATTTTATGCGTTCAAAAACACCTTTGACTGTTAATACTTGGCCATTTTGGTCGAAGCCGGTATAAAGCCTCCGCATCAAATTTTCATTTTCTTTTTTAACTTGGAACATACCTTCAAAACTGTTTCCCTCGGCATCTTCCATAATCAAATATCCTTCAATAGCATCTTCGGTCACTTTTACCGCTTCGATCTCCCAAAAGCTACCGTCAATACCAAACGCGTTTGAAACCAGCATACGTCGCTTTGCTTGCCAGCCCATAACTTCGGTGGCCTTAGTGCCATCAGTAAATACCCAAGCACCGGTTATAGCATCTGATCCATCTAGATAACTCCAAGTGACCTCGCCTTCTAAACCCGAATCATCTATAATTTTCCAATGCCCCGTCATAAGTTCCCACGGGCTCTTTGAATATTCAGACGGTAATTTCATTTATAACCTTTTTTTGATAAGCTGAGCAATTAAGATGAGCTGTAGCTTTACATGCTTCTTGTAAGCTAAGATTCCCAATACATGAAAGAGGTGCCTCTTTTTCTGGGCGATTCGGGGCGATACACTCTATCTTCGGATTAAGACTGGAACTGAGCCGCCACTCGGTTCAGCTTTTTTATTTGCTCAATCAAGAATCGGGCTTATTTCCAACTTAATCCCACCAATAACCTACGCTGTAAAATTCAGTGACTATTGCAAAAATATTTGATTTATATTCACTTTTAAATAAATCTGTAGTCAACACTTAGCAAAAAAGTTAAGCCTAATAGCTCATAAAATCACTAATATGCTCCGGCTTTGTAGAGAGCATCAGCTATGAAATATTTTTTTACGAATGATAATAGCCACTCAATCAGGCCGTCTTTAGCGCAGCATTTTTTAATTTGTTCCCAACTTGTTCTCACCGCAGCATTGCTAAGCTCAGTGTGGACATATGCCGCATCCTCAAAACCAAACTCGTCTGTGAAGATGAGTAGTTCCTCATCAAAGCTAAATTGGACATCCCAATTTCAGTAAATGCAGAACTAAGCGATTCTTATAATTCCCGCGGATCTAGTGCTTCTAATTAGAGCACAACCGTTTCCTCCTTATAAGCCGGAAGACCTGCCTTAGATATCTCTAATTCTACCGCAAGGGCGGCGACAATATTCCGCGCTAAACCTTCAAGTAGATTTAAGCAGGTTGGCGTGACCTTCAATAGTGACCCAGCTTGGAAGTGAGTATTTTAAACCAAGAGGAGAATGCTCATGACAAGGCAAAACGCATAACACCGAGGAAATTATTTGCATGTTGCCGCAGGCCGATAGCGGTGAAGCCGCCCAATCGGTTTGCCGAGCGCAACACCATCTCAGTGCAGACTTTCTATCGCTGGAAAAAGAACTACGGCGATGTGGAATTGGCCGATGCGAAACGGCTCACCCCAATCCAATACAATCGAGTTTTACCGTATATAGGAGCTTAAGGCAGCTTAGAAGATCGAGCAGTTTCCACCGTCCCCAGCCATTGCGTTTACTACCGCTTTCCTCGCAGGTAGTATTGGATTTCCGTGATAAACCTACTGCTATTATCGCGCTTGGTTTTGGAAATGCCCAACGTGCTGCGCGTCACTTCCTTGCTCCACGACCTAACCAATTTTATACTATACCTATTCTGCCACGTTATCCGGTCAAATCGGTTGTCCGACTACGTTCAATTCATTCTTTGGAAAATTAGCCATTGTGATCAAATTCAAATACAACCTTTTCTCACGGCCGCCGCTGTAGCCGTTTTGTTCCTAACGGCGGGGTGCAAGCGACTGATTGGGTTCTTTGTGACGACAAATCGACAGACGAAGCCTTGGTTGTCAATAATGGTGGAGCCCACGATGGCGAGTAGCATATACGTCTAGACGAACATGGTTACATTGGTACGACCAAGGGTTCGCAGGGCGCTCGTATATGCTCGACAGCAAAGGAGAACCCTGAACAATTCTACGTCTTAGTTGATCAACAACCGCTGTTTTCGCGGAGTGAAGATAGCAGCGATAAACGTCGTGTAGCCACCTTGTCGATTGCGTCGGGTTTGTCTTAACTCAAGCGATGGTTTCGAGCGGAATGCAATTGACTGTAGGTCGTTTGAGGCCGGTCTCCGCTGTCTTAAATCGCCCAGAGAAATATATTCAGAGGGACGGATGCAGTTTATTTTCTGCGCAATAGGGCTACTAGCCTGCCATCAAGATTTAACTCGCCAACCAACAAAAACGGATTATACCTACCTTTCAGTAAGTCGCGGAGGTGGCATCACCGGCTTAGTTACCGGATGCGACTTACAGCCACAAGGCCAGATTCGCAGATGGAAAAAATCGGCCTCCGGACGGGTAGACAGTTTGCAGTCTTTCCCTGTTTCGCTGCAGTCTATCGAGCAACAAGTAAAGCAACTCAAGAGCTTTGCTCCGCTGCAAGACAGAGGCAATATAACCTACCGTGCTGAACTTCTATTAGGCGACTCGACTTATGTGTGGACCTGGACTGCAGATCAGGAGCTAACGGCCTGGTACGTGGATACCCGGAATCTATGTCGAGCCACAGTCGCCGATTCGACAGACCAAAGAATGGAGTAAAATCCTTGTCTAAAATTACAATTAATTACCGAAGCGCAATGGCCGCAGCAATAAGCCTAACCCTCTTCTTAGCCTTGCCGACTCTAGCCGGTCCACACGGTAAAGCAGTCAAACCCGTGCGCACCGCGCAGCAAAGCAGCACCAGGTTGTTGCATATGCCCACCAACCAACCACTGCAACCTAACGCTGGGTTACTACGTAGCCAGTTAACCGCCAGAAAACGTCTAACGAACAGTGCGGACTGGAAAGTGCGGCGTGATAAACTACAACAGACACCGATCTTTATCGAATTTGATCGTCCGGTTGTTGCTGCTGGCAAAAATGCTGCAACCCTTAGTGCAGATGCCGCATTAATCAATTTCGTCGCGGAACACCGGACTATTTTCAAACTGGTCGATCCACAGGCAGAATTACGTCACGCAATGACTCGCGTTGACGCTGCTGGTAGGCGACACGTCCAACTATCGACCCACTACAACGGTGTACCTATCTGGGGCGCCCAGTTGGTAGGTCACCTGGACGACAAAGGTGGTCTATATGCCATCAATGGACGCTATCGCAGTACGCCGCATTACATCGATGAATTAAAGCCGAAAATACCTAGAGAGGTTGCGATTGATCGCGCGCGAGCGGATCTGGCATCTCGGCAACCGATTAAAGCGTTGAGTTTTCGCAGTCGACAACTACTGAAATATTACGCTCCAAATGCCGAGCTTTGCCTATGGAGTCCCAAGCGAGAAGCTCCTCTGCGGCTAACTTGGGTAGTCGAAATTCGGCCGAATATCTATGAACGCTGGCGATACTTTTTTGATGCAATAGATGGCCAATTAACCGAAAGATATCAGGCCTCTCCGTCCGATGGTCCAGCGCTTGGCAACGGCCTCAACCTTGCAGGCCAGACGGTCAACCTGCACACCTTAGAACAGGATGGACTGTTCTATCTCATTGACGGAACGCGCCAGTATTTTGACGAGCAAAATTTTAATTTCGATGACCCAAGTGGTGTGCTGTGGACAATTGACGCCAAGTCAACGGATGTAGAGACGATAGAGCACGTCACAAGCACAGATAATAATTTTACGGACCCAGTATCTGTCAGTGCGCACGAAAATATGGCGCGTATCTACGAATATTTTCTCACTAAACACGGCAGAGCGGGTATCAGCAACGATGCTACCGCAACTATTTCTATTGTCCACGTCACAGAAGATGGCGAGTCAATGGAAAACGCGTACTGGAATGGCGTCTTTATGGCTTACGGTGATGGTGGCGAAGCCCTTTCACCTCTAGCCGAATCACTCGACATAGCTGCCCATGAAATGACCCATGGGATAATTGAACGGACGGTAAATCTCGAGTACCGAAACCAGTCGGGTGCACTCAACGAATCTTTCGCTGATATTTTTGGAGTGATGATTGATGATGGTGATTGGTTTTTGGGCGAAGATGTTGTCAACAAAGACTACTTTCCCTCGGGCGCTTTACGCGATGTGCAGAATCCGCACAATGGTGATACTCAAGATGGCTGGAATTGGCAACCGGCGCACATGGATGAATTTCAAGAAATGGACGAAAGCGAAGACAATGGAGGAGTGCACGTTAATAGCGGTATCCCCAATCGCGCCGCCTATCTTATCGCCGAAAAGATCGGACGCGAAAAGACGGCCAAGATATACTATCATATTCTCGATGCAGCGTACCTTACTCCGCGTAGCCAATTCATCGATTGCCGCCTTGCCGCAGAACGTGCTGCCGCCGACTTATTCGGCGATGAATCCGCTGAAGTGCAAGCGGTGCAAACCGCCTTTGATGCTGTTGGCATTGGCAGTGCCCCGCTCAGCAGCGAACCGGCAACCAGTGAGGAAGATTCCCTGCCCCCTGAAAATGCCGGTCGCCCACAAGATTCTGCAGAACATTGGGTGGCGACGGCGGCCGCCGAGCTCGACGGTGACAATAGCCTATGGATGGTGAAGCCGACCTGGGAGTTCAGCGGGGACTGGGAGGATATCGTCGCGTTAACGTCAACCCAGGTATTTTCAGCAACCGGCAACGCGATAACTGCACCGCTCAATGGAGATTTTCTCTTCTTTGTCGACGCAGAAAATAACTTGCGCTATATATCTGTTGATGGCACAGAAGAAGAAGTAATAAATGCGGACGGCGATTGGAGTTCAATTGCCTTATCTCCCGATGGCACTCGCCTTGCGGCGACTACGATCTACGCCGATTCAACAATCTATTATTTTGACCTTGAAGATTCCGATAACAACCGGGCGATTCAGTTGCTCCATTCAACTACGCAGGACGATATCGCCCAACCCATAACCCGTTATGCCGACGCACTGCAATGGGATGCCACCGGATCGTATATTGTCTACGATGCATTCAATAGCCTGCCGACTCCATCCGGCCAAACCATAGATTTCTGGACCGTAAATCTACTTGATCCGATAAACGATGTGATATGGCCGTTGTTTCCTCCGCAACCTGAAGGTGTCCATATCGGTAACTCTTCGCTCTCGACAACAATCCGTGCGGACGGTAGTATCAATGATTGCAGGTTGCTGTACGAGCGGCTTGACGAAAAAATGGCCGTCACCGAAATAAGGATGCTCGATCTTTGCACCGGTGAAGCAGCACTCCTCCATTCGATAACCAAGGACTCATTTACTTTTCCAAACTTCTGCAATGGCGATCGAGAAATAGTGTTTGAAGAGTGGGTTGATCAGGATGGAGTCAATACCGCGAATCTCTGGCGACTGCAATTGTCGAGCAACCGGCTCAATTCGTTGGGCGAACCGGTGATTTTTGTACCAAATTCACAGTCGCCAAAATCCCTGATCTTAGCTGGCGAATCACAACAACCAACCGCGGTTGCTGAAGATACTGAGCGTCCAAGTGCATTCTCATTGTCACAGAATTATCCCAACCCGTTTAATGCTGAGACGACGATATCCTACCAGTTGCAAGTGCCGCATCATGTCTATGTGGATATATTTAATGTCAATGGGCAACGAGTAACCACTCTCGATCAAGGACTACAGTCTGCTGGTTCGCACGCGGTCTCGTGGTCGGGCATTAACGATTCGGGAAAGCCCGTCGCAACGGGGCTCTATTTCTATCAGTTGCGGATGCCAACCACGGCTGCAACGACGCAGACGGATAGACATAAAATGCTGCTCTTGCGATAGCCCGGTGCGCTGCTGAGATCATTGGATAATGATCAGTAATTAATGATCCTGAAGAGCAACAAGCGATCAATACCGGTTGGAGCCGGCCCTGTTAATACCCATGCATTATCGAAGACTTAGTATGCGTAAAATTAACTCTAAAAATTTTATAAATACACTATGGACGGCAACAAATCCGCACAATCGAGAGAAGCATTTTCGCGTCCATTCACTGATACACCAGCGCGGCGGCCTGATCACTGCCGTCAGGATGCAAGCCGTAGTCAGTGGCACGATCTACTGCACCAAGATTGAAGACCTCGGCAACGCAGGCACCTGGCTACGCGGGTGGTGCTGACAATGAAAATGGGGCCGAACACTAAGGTGCTCGGCCCCATACTGCATAGGTCGCCATGAAGTAGCGAAGGCTATTGGATGTTCGCTTAACATCGGTCCCCAACGTCTCGACTCTATATTCATCGCTGGCGTCAAGCTCGTGGCAAAACCGCTCTCGGTACTGCGCAGCGTATCCGGCCCCCCACCGCCCCCGCTCGCCGTACGGTGTTCCGTTAACTGCAGACGCTGTTGGGAGTAAAGAATTTCAACTACTGCCGTCCCCATCGCATTGCGCTGAACCTTCCGGTCCTTAGGGGTTGGTCGCTCTGCACTCGCTCTGCGGGCAGTGCGCTTCTCAGTTGCAGGCTCCCGCAGAGCCTTTAGTTGGCTTTGCTTAGACTCATTAATACGAATAAAGGTTAAAAAGATTGACGAATGCTTACGAACCGCTTTATCAGCGGTGACTGAAAATAATCCATCAGACCTACCCAGTTATATCCGTGGTTTTGTCGCCGAGTCGCAACGGCTCCCCGGGTTAGAATGCTCATCTTGCCCTGTAGATGCTCAGTTTTATTTTTATCGCAGAGCCCAGTCCGCGCAAGAGTAAGATTTCGCCGTCAGACTCAATACTCGACACTACATCGCTCACGGGTCTTTCCTACGTCGGACGGGTTATGCCTTGAAGTTGGGGCACGCCCGGCCCCTTAGAGGCAAATAGTCGAGTGCGGCTGGGGCTCCCAAGAGCCGCCGGGTAAAGGCCCGCACGCGGCTAAAAAGAGGGCGACGAGACAACCGCAGTGCTTGACTTGGTCCACCAAAAGGGTCTTTATATTTCCTCTACATAATCGGCTGCTGCTCCTACAAGACTTTGTGTAAACCCCAATACTTACATTCTAACTGGGTCAATTATTAGGTCCATTCAAGCTCTCAACAAGCCTGCGACGCATGAAAAATGAACCAATGCAACTTGTTTTTTTGCATCATCGCTTAATTGAAGTAGCGAATAACGTTTGTTAGGGTGTTATAACAGAGCATATCTTTGCAACGGAAAAACCATCTGAATTTTAGGTATTAGTAATAGCATACTGTACTCGTATAGATTATAGGCCACCAGCATACTCTGGAGTATAGACCGATGCAAGACACTCGTTCAATTAAATACTGCGCGTTGCCGCCGCTGATCTACCCCACGACCATGCTATGCTGCTTATCGTTGTTTTTCGTATTGCAAGCACAGGCACTGCCGCTGTGGATCTGCAGTTATGTCCCTGTGATCTTCGGTGCCGGCCTTATTACTTTCTTTGAACGCTATACGCCCCATTTGGGCCAATGGCTGGCAACTAAAACAGACGTGTGGAACGACGCCCTATTTATGGTCACAGTACAAATGGTCCTGCCCAAAATATTGACGTTCTTAGTCGCCATTACTCTGCTACAATTAATCGAAAAAATCAACTTACCCACTCAAGCCCTTTGGCCACACCATTGGCCCATCGGAGTCCAGGCACTACTGATGGTCTTCAGCGCCGATTTCCTACGCTATTGGCTGCATCGTTTTTCCCACCAACTCACCCCCTTGTGGCGACTGCACGCAGTACATCATTCGCCGCCAAAGCTATATTGGATCAATGTTGCCCGGTTCCACCCGATAGAAAAAGCCGTGCAATTTCTCTTCGATTCGATGCCCTTCATTCTACTTGGCGTCGGCAGCGAAGTGTTGGCACTGTACTTTGTGTTTTATGCGATCAACGGCTTTTTCCAACACTGCAATATAGAACTGCACTTTGGCCCCTTAAACTATCTGATCAGCAGCGCCGAGTTACACCGCTGGCACCACTCCCGCAAGGTCCAAGAATCCAACTCCAACTATGGCAACAACGTAATCATTTGGGATCTGCTTTTTGGCACCTACTTCTTACCCAAAAACCGCCAAGTGGAAGAGATCGGCTTAGTCAACAAAGACTATCCCCTCGGTTACGCGACGCAACTAAAAACGCCCTTCTTGGGCCGCATCGACCAATATATGATGCCCCTGCAGTCTGGAGTCGATATCATCCTCAACATGCTGCTAAAAATACGCATGAACATAATTAGGCGGAGCGATTATCAACGCCTAATCCTAGCCGCCGGCGACCCCAGTAAGGCCCAGGCAGACACCTTACTCTCCATTGTACACGCCAACCGCAATACCCACTTCGGCCGTAACCATAACTTTGCCGCGATTGACGACTACTCTAGCTTTATGCAAAACGTCCCCGTTCATACCTACGAGGATCTGCGGTCGCAGATCAATGCCCAGGGACAACACCGCGAGCCAGTACTCACCGCTGCGATGCCCGTGATGTACAATCAAACCAGCGGCACCACCGGCAAGCCCAAGTACATCCCAGTACTCCAACAAAATCTGGACGCTCTCAAGCGCTCGCAACACATCTTTTCTTATATGCAGTACCAGGCTCGCCCCGCAGCCTTCCACGGCAAGCTTTTGGGCTTGGTTAGCCCCGCCATAGACGGTTACCTGGAAAACGGCATTCCCTACGGCAGCGCCTCAGGCCACATCTATAAAACTATGCCTAAGATTGCCCGCACCAAATACGTATTGCCCATTGAGGTTTTTGAAATCACCGACTATGACAGCAAATACTATATCATCGCTCTCCTATCCCTGGCAGAAGAGAATATTACCTATTTCGGCACAGCGAATCCGTCAACCTGCCACCGGTTGTTAGAGCTTATTAACCAACAGCTGGTGACGCTACTGCAAGAGCTGGCAACCGGCACATGCAGCTGCCTTGAAACCTTACCAACAGCCCAGGCAGCGGCCATCCGCCAGCATGTGCGGCCACACCCCACTAGAGCGGAGCAACTGCGCCAACTCGCTCAGACAACAGATACGCTCGCTTTCTCTGATATTTGGCCATACCTCCAGGTACTTACGACCTGGACTGGTGGCTCCTGTGGTATCTCATTAGCCGGTATCCTGCCCTATTTTCCGGCCAATATCCAGGTTATTGAACTGGGCTATCTAGCCAGTGAGCTACGCGGCACCATCACCATAGACGCGAACACCAATACCGGTATTCCGACCTTGGATGAAAACTTCTTCGAATTCGTCGAAAAAACGGTCTGGGAAAGCGGCACGCCGGAATTCATCGGCATCGACGCATTACAGCAAGGGGCTGAATACTACCTATTCGTCACTACTCCGGCCGGCCTTTATCGCTACGACATGAACGACATCATCGAAGTCACCGGCCGCTTCGCCAATACCCCGACCGTCCGCTTTGTACAAAAAGGTAAAGGGGTAACAAACCTTACTGGTGAAAAACTCTATGAAAGCCAAATCATAGACGCTGTGCATCGGGCCGAAATAGAATTTCAGCTCAAGCCCAGGTTTTACCAAGTCCTCGCCAATCAACACGACATGCATTACGAATGTTATATCGAGCTGGCGATCTCCACACGCATTGAACCAGAGCAAATTGCGGCCTATCTAGATCTACGGCTGCAAGAGCTCAATACGGAATACGAGGCCAAGCGTTCCAGCGGTCGCCTCCATTCCCTAATTCTGTATATCCTCAAAGACGGCACCTACGAACACTATAAGAAACACTGTATAGCTAAAGGCCAGCGCGAAGGCCAATTCAAGACACTGCCTTTGCAATATCGCCAAGACTTCCACTTTGACCTGGCTCCATACATCGAATAATGCGACTGCACACCCTGACTCTGCAGCCACTGCAGATCCCGTTCAAGACGCGCTTCAAGCACAGCAGCGCCGAGCGCACCGTGACCCAAAGCGTACTGGTTACCGCTCGCACTGACAGCGGTTGCTTAGGTTTGGGCGAAGGCTGCCCACGCGAGTATGTCACGGCCGAATCGATCGCATCAGCCGAACGATTCTTTGCAATTCACCACAACGACCTGATCAATACTGTTCATTCCATTGCAGACCTGCGTCAGTGGATTGAATCGCATGCAGCACCCATAGAGCGCAACCCAGCCGCCTGGTGTGCCATTGAACTGGCGCTGCTCGACGCCTTAGCCAAAGAGCAACACCAATCCATCGAATACCTGCTTGACCTTCCCGAGTTGTCCGGGCCCTTCCGCTATACGGCCGTCCTTGGCGACGGCCCACTCGAGACCCTGACCAGTCAAGTGCAACAATACGCTACCTTAGGCTTTACCGACTTCAAAGTGAAAATTACCGGTGATCCGAGCCTCGACAACGCCAAATACGGCGCCCTCCATACAACGGTAAAAAATCCCCGTGTGCGCTTAGACGCCAATAATCTGTGGAGTAAGCCCGAGCAAGTCCTTGCTTACCTCGACGCCATCAGCATCAACC
>JACLAC010020558.1_pt1 | contig 19871 bp, 15 predicted proteins | sample 8027881 | NCBI WGS metagenome assembly JACLAC01 (sample SAMN15725517, study PRJNA655200) | protist metagenome | isolation source: fluorescence activated cell sorting (FACS) single amplified genomes of... | place: Spain: Blaines Bay Microbial Observatory, Mediterranean Sea | collected 2016-01-19 | reverse complement strand
GTAGCCAAAAATGGTGTAAAAGCAGGCACTAAGGTTGGTGATCATTACTTTATGTGGGGTACATTACCTCCCACTGGTGGTAATAACGTTGGGGACTTGATGAATGAGAATGGGCTCAATTTCAAGAAAGGCGACATAAACGATCATGACGCTTGGGCTTATGTTGAGTTCGAATCCAAAGCCGCCAAAGGTGTTGACCTTCACACTGGTAGCGATGATGCTATCAAAGTTTGGCTAAATGGTGAAGTAGTACAGGCAGTTGCTAAGGATCGAGGCGCAGGGGACTTCCAAGAAACTATTCCGGTTGATTTAGTTGATGGTGTTAACCGCCTGCTGGTTAAAGTCGGTGAAAAAGGTGGTGGTTGGAGTATGTTTGTCGGTATCGATGCCGTATATACTGTTGTTGCTGTCGAACCAGCTGACAAGCTAGCAACTACCTGGGCAACAATTCGAAATCAGTAATTTATTAGACATTTGTAGACAAGATTACCAAAAGGGGTAGGGCTAAAGTCCTACCCCTTTTTTTATAAAGGAGATTGAGTGTAGATGAGAAATTGGAATATTTTTTGTGCTGTTTTGTTAGTTCTTTTTATTTGCAGTTCAAATTTTAGCCTAATTGAAGCTCAAGATAAGATAGAAGGTCCTTGGTATTGGTTAATTGTAGACACCAGTAAAAAAGGAGGTGGGGCTGCAGTTACTAAAGATGATTGGATTAAAGAAGTAACAGGCGGTAAGCTGACGGAAGACAAATTAGCCAAACAGGGAATTACTAAGGAAATCCTTAAGATAAAAAATAAGAACAAACTGAAATGGACTTCAGGAAAAATTGCTCCGGCAGGTGGTAATAATGTAAACGACACAATAAACAAGATCAAACTTGGTAATGGTGATATAAACAATCATGCTTCTTATGCTATTATTAATTGTGTTTCGAAAGTAACAAAGAAAGGGGCTTCTGCTAGAGTTGGTAGTGATGACGGTGTAAAAGTTTGGTTTAACGGGAAGGATGTACACACAAACGCTGTTGATAGAGGTGCTGGTGATTTTCAAGATAACTTTGAGGTCGATATTAAGAAAGGAGACAATGTCTTGATGGTCAAAGTAACCGAGAAAGGAGGAGGTTGGAGTATGTTTGTTGGCATTGATGCTAAACTAACTTACAACCTAAAATTCGCAGGCTTAGCCGTTGAGCCAGAATCCAAGTTAACAACTAGCTGGGGAAGCGTAAAAAGACAAAGAAACTAGTTGTATAAGCACACAAATCTTACATTTTATGAAGGTCAAGTAAAGGGTAAAGTTTCAAGCTTTACCCTTTTTAATTGATTATACTAATTTCGGATTAATTAAACTTTTGAGGAGTTAAAGAATGGCCAATCAACCTATTCGGTATGGTATAGCTGGACTAGGCCGGTCTGGTTGGAATATTCATGCTAATCAGATCAGATCTCGGTCAGAATCTAAGCTAGTAGCAGTTGTTGATCCAATCAAAGAGCGACGGCAAGAGGCAATAGACGAATTTAGCTGTCGGGCTTATGAGAACTTTGAATCTATGTTGGAACACGGCGATTTGGATGTAGTTGTGGTAGCCACACCATCAGTGGATCATGCACGTAACTCAATCGCAGCTTTGGAAGCTGGTAAGCATGTGATTTGTGAAAAACCAATGGCAATGAATTTGGTCGAAGCTGACTTGATGATTCAGACAGCAGAGAGTTATAACCAGCACTTATTTATTCACCAGAACTACCGATTTCAGTCTATCTTCACACACCTGCAAGAAGTTATCAATTCTGGAGTACTTGGTGATCTGTACCATATTCGTAACTATAATAGTAACTTTGCTCGTAGGGATGATTGGCAAACCTTGGCCAAAAATGGTGGAGGGGTGTTGAACAATAAATGTACCCACAATCTGGATATGATCATGCAATTAATGGGTGGGAAAGTTGAAACGATTATGGGTGATCTACAACAAATTGCTTCCGGTGGCGATGTTGAAGACCATGTCAAAGCTTTTTTGAAAGCTGACAATGGCTGTACGGCTGATATGGAAGTTACCAGTGCTCAAAATATTGCGACTCAGTTACCAACTTGGATTTTGTGTGGAACCACAGGCACACTAACCAATGATGGGAAACAATCAACCATCCGCTGGTTTGACCCATCTGAAGCTGGTGAAGTCGTTGTAGTTGAAGGTGCTGCGAAAGATCGAGCTTATGGTTCTAGTACTAAGCCTATTGATTGGCACGAGAAAATAGTTCCCGCTCAAGGTCCAAATATCGGTAGTTTCTACGATAATGTGACTGCTGTTTTACAAGAAGATGCTAAGGTGTATGTTACTCCTCAATCTGTCAGGGAAGTTCTAAGAGTGATGACGGAAATTAGGCGCGGGACTAATTTTGAAGTACCTGAAGGTTAATGTTATAATTTTTCTCACTTCGTAAACCGTAGGTGACGGACAATGCGGCAAGATGCTGGTTGGCTAAAGTCCATTTCTCGAATCAGTGATACAGTAGCACAAATTAACGAAAAACTTCTAAAAAGAGTTTCCTTTGGGAAAATAGATGATGACAATGGTGAACCACAAGCTGAAATCATCTGGGAGAAGACGCGAAAATGGCAAAAAAAACAGCTGAAATTGAACGACGGCCATAGCTTTGTCACCCTAGAGTCCAGTGGTGTTTATGCTCCTCGACTTGCTTATAAACAGAATAAGGATCAACGTAAAATCACACTCAATTGCCCAGACCAAATTAGCATTGAACTTAGTCAACAAACACTAGAAAAAGTAGCAACACCAAGGGGGCTAGGTGTTGCTGTGTCATTTGGAGCACTTACTGGATTAGTAGGTTGGCTCTTAGCCTTCTGCTTAAGTCGATTTGATTTGTTTTCACGAGGCCAGGAAGCTGAACAGCCTCTGCCCCAAATCTACACCAAAACCATAACCCAAGACGAAAAAGTAGAATAAAACAGTCTAAAATTTTTGAACGACATTTGAATTCGAATTAAAGAAAAAGAGATCAGGACGATCGAAGTAAGCTTATGAAGTTTGGCCTTTTTTACGAGCATCAGATTCCTCGACCTTGGGTTAAAGAATCTGAGCACCAGCTCTTTCAAAATGCGCTTAAGCAAGTGGAATTAGCCGATCAGCTGGGCTTCGACTACGTCTGGGAAGTAGAACATCACTTTTTAGAAGAATATTCGCATTCATCAGCGCCGGAAGTTTTCTTAGGTGCATGTAGTCAACGTACGAAACAAATCCGAATGGGCCACGGGATTATTCTGCATCCGCCTGCTTATAATCATCCAGCTCGTATCGCAGAACGGCTGGCTACATTAGATTTGGTTTCAAATGGTCGAGTAGACTGGGGAACAGGCGAATCAGCTTCCCGAATTGAGCTGGAAGCTTTCGGTTTGGATCCAACCAAAAAACGGGACATGTGGACCGAATCCGTTAGAGAAACGGCTAAAATGATGACTCAAGATCCTTATAAAGGTTATCAAGGTACTTACTTTTCTATGCCACCGCGAAATGTAGTTCCCAAGCCATTACAGAAACCACACCCACCCATTTGGATTGCTTGTTCTAGCCGAGAAACCATCAAATTCGCTGCTAAAAATGGCATTGGAGCTTTGACTTTTGCCTTCGTCGATCCTGAAGAAGCCAAAAATTGGGTTGATGACTACTACCACGTTTTCGAGACTGAGTGTGAACCAATAGGTCAAACAGTTAACCCAAATGTTGCTATGGTAACAGGTTTTTCATGTCACGAAGATGAACAAACTGCTTTAAAGAGAGGGTTAGAAGGGTTACGTTTTTTTCAATTTGCCTTAGCTCACTACTACATTAACGGATCTCATATTCCTGGCCAAACTAATATTTGGCAGAACTTTCAAAAACAAGAATCTTCGAGGCAGAAAAACAACCGTGGTGGTTTAGGTACGCCAGCTCAATTAAGAGAGCATCTAGAAAAGTTTGAAACCGCTGGAGTTGACCAAGTTATTTTTCTACAGCAAGCGGGTAATAACCAACACTCAGATATTTGTGATTCTTTAAAATTATTTTCAGACTCGGTAATGCCAAACTTTAAAAAACGTGACAAAATATTAGCAGAGCAGAAAGCCTTGCGACTAGCTCCCGCCATTCGAAAGGCTTTAGAACGTGTTCCTCCTAATAGTCAATTTGATCCACCATTAGTCGATTCTTACCCAATTTTAAAGCAAAAAGCACAACAGAACAATAAAACTGAGATGAATACTGAACAGCCAGCTTTAGATCCGAAATGGCAAGCGGCTATCGAAGGTGGAGATCGCAGGTGAGTGGGATCAAACTGGTGGCTATCGACATAGATGGTACGTTACTTGATCCCTACGGAGAAATTACACCTCGAACCAAAGCTGCCATGGAAGCAGTTGCCAATTTAGACATTCAAATAATAATCTCAACTGGTCGACGATTTTGGACAGCCAGGGAAAAAGTCACACCTCTTGGTTTACAAGATCTCATTCTTTCTTGTCATAATGGTATCCTGTTAAAACGTTTCAATGGTGAGTTGCTGTATCATTGTTTATTAGATTTAGAATTTGCCAAATTGGTGGTAGCTTTCGCGAAGTCAAGGGGTTTATATCCGATCGTATTTGAAAGTGTTGCTGATAATTGTCGAGTCTTAGTAGAACCTTTTGAATCTATGAAAACAGGTTATTTACATGATAAGGAAACCATAGCTTATTTAAAGGAAAGCCAGACGAATACATGCTTTTTTGATGATCTTAGCCGACAAATCACAGGAAAAATCATCGAGGTGGTATGTGTAATCCCAGCCAAAGAAACAAAAGAGACCTCTCAGGTTTTTGAGCAGCGTTTTGGGTCAGCAATCAAAACAATTGTGGCGACTGTGCCGAACCCAAATCGATCTTTTTTTAGCGTCGCAAATTCACAAGCTGGAAAAAGTGGACCACTCAAGTTTTGGGCTGACCAAAATGGTATTGACCACCGATCGGTATTGGCCGTTGGTGATAATTATAATGACTTAGACATGTTGCAATATGCTGGTATAGGGGTCCTAATGGGAAATGCTGATCCTGAATTACAACAGATTGGGTCTAAACTTAGCTTCGAACTGACTGATCGAAATGACCAAGACGGACTAGCCAAGACCTTAGAAAGGCACATATTGTCCTAAAAGCAGATGTGTCTCAAGCGGCCAATTACCAAACGAAATTTTAGTTCCTGGTTCTGCCTTCTCTTCCAGTTTATCAGGATAATAGCTTACCTTTCCGTTTGTTTATCATTGCTAGCTGACGAAGTATGCTCGAAGACAATTCAAGTTCCACAACAGCAGTTAACAATACAAGCTGCTATAGATCTGAGCGCTGACGGAGATACTGTTTTGGTAGCCGACGGAATTTATACAGGGTTAGGTAATGTTAATCTAGATTTCAAGGGTAAATCCATCACAGTTAAGTCTGCTAATGGAGCTCAATCTTGTGTTATCGACTGCCAAAAGGTTAGTTCCAGCCGTGGTTTCTTATTCCAGAACCAAGAGAGTCAGAGTTCTGTATTAAGTGGTTTTACTATCCAGAACGGTAATGTCATAAATGACAACGGCGGTGGCATTTATTGTATCTCCGCTTCTCCAACAATTATCAGTTGCATTCTAACCCAAAATGTGGCCGCAGCGGGAGGAGGGATTTTCTGCCAAGATTCAGATGCTATGATTAGTAACTGTTTGATTTTGGAAAATCAGGCTAAAGGAGGTGGTGGGGTCCAAGCACACCAAGGAACACCAACTATCACTGGCTGTCAAATCACCAATAATAAGGCTGAGACTGGCGGTGGAGTTTTTTCAACGCAGGCTTCAGTTGTAGTAACTAATACTGTTATTTCCAGTAATCAGGCTGATTATGGAGGAGGTATACTTTGCTGGTCAGATTCACTGATGTTTCTAAATTATAATACGATAACCGATAATCAAGCGATGTTTGGTGGTGGAATTTTTTGTAGTAATTCGGATCTTCTCTTAGTTAATTCAATTCTGTACAAAAATATAGAAAACATTGATAATCAAGCCCAACAAATGCATTTTGGTAAATCAGGGCAACCAATCGTAGCTGATATTTCATATAGTCTGATTCAAGGTGGAAAAATCTCCGTCATCACAGATGAGACGGTCACATTGAAATGGGGAAGTGGTAATATTAATGCAGATCCCAAATTTGTGAGTCCCACCACTGGGGACTACCGCTTGCAAGATGAATCACCAGCTATAGGTAGTGGGATCAATGACGAGAGTATGCCAACAGTAGATATTGAAGGACAAGATAGGCCATTTCCGAGCCAAACACAACCTGACCTTGGGGCTTACGAACATGGTCGAGGCCAAAGACTTGAGACTCAACCGATTGAAACTGAAAATTTTCCTGACGTGTTGATTGATACTAACAAAGGAAAAATTCGACTCACTGTCTATCCTGAGTCCGCCCCATTGACAGTCAAAAATTTTTATAACCTTATCCGACAACAATTTTATGACGGACTAACTTTCCACCGTTATGTACCATTGTTCGTGATTCAAGGTGGCTGTCCGTTAGGTAATGGAAGCGGCGGACCAGGCTGGACAATCAAAGGTGAATTTCAGGATCCTAAGTTGAAAGCTAAAATGCCCAAACACACCCGAGGCGTTTTAGCTATGGCTAGATCTACAGACCCAGATTCAGCTGGGAGTCAGTTTTATATTTGTTTAGCTGATGCCCCTCACTTAGACGGTAACTACACAGCTTTTGGTAGGGTTGCAGGTGAGGGAATGGCAGTGGTAGACAAATTGCGTCAAGGGGATAAAATGCTATCAGTCCGACTCATGGAAGAGGTTCCTGAGGTTCTGCTACCAACCAAAATGACGATTACTCCCCGAAAGAATAGTTTGCCAGCGGACGGTACATCAGTTACTCCTATTGACATTACGATTCTGGATCAGAATGGTAATGGATTGGCTAACCAAAAAATCGAGCTAGAGGCTAGCTTGGGTTATGTTTCGTTGGTGGAAGATCATGGGGATGGCACCTACACGGTAAAATATACGGCCGGAACTGAAAAAGGACAGGAAAACCTGATTGTCGAGACCGATGGGCCAATAGGTATGAGCTTAATCAGATTGACCGAACCAATGCGACCGATGAAAATGAAAGTAGTAGTTACCGATAGGTCATTACCTGCAGACGGGAAATCGACAACAAAAGTTGAAATATCCATATTCGATCAAATGGATAAAGGGCTAGAAGGTCAACAAATTGAAATGTTAGCTACTACAGGATCCTTGACGGATTTAGTAGATAATGGGAATGGGACCTATACCGCTACCTACACTAGTGGAACCGAAATTGGGTCAGCTCAACTGAGCTTAAAGACTGACAATGAGCAACTCAGCCAAGTTACTATTCGACTCTTTGAACCTGCTGTCTTGTCACAAGGTGAGTTTAATGTAGAAATTGAGAGTCCAGTACAGTCTGTCCAAATTGGTGACCAACCCCAGACGGAAATTACAGTTTTGGCTGAAGACGGGTTTACTGACACTATTTTTTTATTCTTAGCTGGTCTGCCAAAAGGTATTTCCGCTCAAATCCAACCCCCTTCGGTTGATATCAATGAAGAAAATAAACAAGCAAACGCCATGCTCCAGCTCACTATTAGCCCAGATGCTGAAACAACGGGTCGAGCTTTTGTTCTTTTAGCTACGGGTTCAGACACTGGTCAAACAAGGCGTAAGCAAATGACCGTAATTGTCTCACCATCAACAAAGCCTTTTGCTCTCATGGACCTCAAGATAACTCCTATTAATCCAACCGTGGGTCAGTCCGTTTTGGTTTCGGCACATCTTACTATACAACCAATTAAAACGATTGTGTCTCCTGTACCAAAAGTAGATCAACTATCACTGAAATTATTATTGACCGATCCACATGAGAAATTCATCCAACATTTGGGTGAAACTGATGCAGAAGGAAAAGTCGAGTTTTGGCAATTGGTAGAGAATTCAGGACGATGGAAGGTTAGTGTGCATTTTGATGGAACGAATCTAATTAAACCTATCGTACAGGAAATAACATTTTTGACTGGATCAGCGGAAACAAATCTAAAATGGGGCACTCCTACAAAAATAACTTTAGGACAAGAAGTTAAGATCAGTGGACATCTTCGTCTAAAAAACTCACCTCATACAGGAGTAGCCAGTCAGTTTGTTGACTTAACTGCATTTCTACCGGAAACTTCGGAAACAATTACCTTTCGAGTTCAAACTAATAGGGATGGTTATTTTGAGCAACCAGTTCTGGCTGACCAAGTAGGTATTTGGGAATTGACAGTGAATTGGCTGGGTAATAGGAACTACCAAAAATCCAATAACCATCGCCAATTATCAGTCGTTCTACCATCTAAAAAACCTGAGTTAGTCGGAGATACCAATGGAGATGGATTGACCAATATTTTCGATTTGGTTATGGTGGCTGGTCAATTTGGGGCGACTGGCCCGAATTTAGCGGGAGATATTAATAAAGACAATCTGATAAATATATTTGATTTAGTCTTGATTGCCAATAATTTTGGCCAAACGTTATCTGGCGCACCGAATCAGATCAAACTAGCATTGACTAACCAACAAACAAATCGGTTGTCGAACGTAATAAAGCAGTTACAGAACAAAATTGATTTATCAGTAATTGAAGCTAGCATTTTAGAATTGCTAAGACCCTTTGTTAAACAACAGACTCCCGATGTAACAAAACTGCTGACGAATTATCCTAACCCGTTTAACCCAGAAACTTGGATACCCTTTCAGTTAAGCAATAATTCGATTGTGACGATCACCATTTATAGTATCGAAGGATATTTGGTTCGGCAGTTCAACCTAGGACAAAAATTGGCTGGTCGTTATTTAAGCCAAAAACAAGCTGTTTACTGGAATGGAAAATCACAAACAGGCGAAACCATGGGAAGCGGAACCTACTTTTATCAATTGCAAGCAGGCGACTACATAGAAGTACGAAAAATGCTAATTTTAAAATAAACCTCTAATTTCAAGCCTAGATAGGCTAATTTCGATATAGCTTACTTCCAAATCCTTTGCGAAAACATCGGACTGCGTCAAAATATTGATTTGAATTGGTGATTATATGAGTACATGTAGAGGGGCTGTATTTTTTGAAGGTGAGCAAGTATTGGCAATAAAAAAATTCCCAATACCTGAGCCCAAACAGGGTGAATTACTTGTTAAAGTTGAAGCTTGCACAATTTGTGGAAGTGATATTCATACCATTCAAGGGAAACGAAGTGAAAAATCACCAACCATTCTGGGGCATGAAGTTGTCGGTACGATTATTGATTTGTCCAGCCCGGTCCGTGATTTTAACGGTTTACAACTAGAAGTTGGGCACCGAATTACTTGGTCAGTTTGCTTCAGTTGCCGGGATTGTGATCGATGCCGAAACGATATGCCACAAAAGTGTCGCTACTTGAAGAAGTTCGGACATGAGTATGTAGATGAAGATGGACCTTTACTTGGTGGTTTTTCGGACATTGTTTTATTACCGGTACAAGCTACTGTGTTCCAGATTTCTCCTGAAATAAAATCAACAGTAATTTGTCCTGTAAATTGTGCGACAGCGACCGTAATCGCATCTATGGAGCTAGCTGGAAAAGTAAAGAACAAGAGAGTTCTAATTATTGGTGCGGGAATGTTGGGTTTAACAGCTGGAGCATACTGTAATTCTAGAAAAGCTAAGGAAATTGTATTTCTTGATCAGAATAAGAAACGAATTGAGTTGTCTAAGTCGTTCGGTGCAACCAAAATTGGAAATTCATTTACAGATTGTATGGATGATAATGCCGATGCTTTTGATCTCGTTTTTGATTTTGCAGGTTCAACCCAATTAATTCAACGGTCAGTAGATTTTCTCACTATTGGTGGTAAATTAATCTTGGTTGGAACGGTAATGCCTGCACCCGAATTAACTCTCAAACCGGAGTCATTAGTTAGAAAATTGATCTCAATATATGGAGTCCATAATTATCGTCCGGAACACCTAAATAAAGCTATTGAATTTCTTTTGGAACAAGCTGATAATTATCCATTTTCTGAACTTGTTGAGAGATCTTTTCCCTTAGAAAAGATCAACGAGGCTATCGAATTTGCAACTAATTTCAAGCCTCTTCGAGTTATGATAGAACCATAAGTGTGTTTCATAGCATCGATTGATGATCATTTTAATGAATAACTACCTATTAGCCAAATTAACAGAGTGAAGAAAAATTGAAAAAATATGACGTAGCGATAGTAGGTGCTGGCATTGTAGGGCTTGCTCATGCTTTTCAAGCTGCAAAACGAGGACTCAAAGCTATTATCTTCGAAAGAACAGACCAGGCTGAAGGTGCATCGGTACGAAATTTCGGTATGGTTTGGCCAATCGGCCAGAATGCAGGTGAGCTATATGATATCGCACTTTTGTCCCGACAGATTTGGTTAGAGCTAAATGACGAAAAAGTTGTCGAAGTGGACGAGTGTGGATCTATCCACCTAGCCCATCATTCTGATGAGATGATCTTATTGGAAGAGTTTGTCAGTCAAAATACTCATCAATCTGAAATCATTGATGCTACGGAAGTTATTAATCGATCAGTGCTCGTCAACAAATCTCGGCTACTGGGTGGAATGTATTCTCCAACTGAATTGCGAATTAACCCTCGGACAGCTTCTCACAAAATTGCGCACTGGCTGTCAAAAAAATCTAATGTTGAAATTCAGTTTAATACTTCAATTATCAAAATTGAGAATAATCGAATGATTTCCTCCGACAGCAGATCTTGGGAAGCCAATAAAGTCATGATATGTAGTGGTAGCGATTTAAAAACCTTATACCCAGATGAGTTTATAAAATCTAAGTTAGTCCTGTGTAAACTGCAGATGCTTAAATCTGTATCTCAAAGAAAACTGCTGAATACCCAGACACCACATCTTGCTAGCGGGCTGACTCTGCGCCACTATAGTTGTTTTGAAAATTGTACTTCTCTAGAAAAATTGAAACAAAGAATTCAATCGGAAACACCAGAATTAGATTTATTTGGTATTCATGTGTTAGCATCTCAGTTTCCCAATGGTGAGGTAATTCTGGGGGATTCCCACGAATATGGGGATCAAATTACACCATTCAATAAAACAGAAATTGACGAATTAATGATTCGCGAGCTCAAGAAAGTCATTAGATTAGATGACTGGACAATAAAAGAGCGATGGTATGGTGTGTATGCAAAGCATCCAGAATTACCCGTATTTGATCATCGTGTTAACGACTGTGTTTCCTTATTCGTCGGTACAAGTGGTGCAGGAATGACAATGGCTTTTGGATTAGCAGATCGATATTGGAACAACTTAAGTAGGAATTAAGATGCCATCATTAAAACACCTCAAGGCTATTGTATTTGACTGGGCAGGAACAATGATTGATCACGGAAGCCGAGCTCCAGCAATCGTTTTTCAAGAAATTTTTCGGCAACGAGGAATAGAAATAACTATTGACCAAGCACGAGAACCGATGGGAATGGCAAAACGAGAACATATTTTAGCTATTACTCAAATGCCAGATATTCAGAAAAAATGGGTTGACAAATTTGGTAGATCGGCCGCTGATTCGGATATTGACGAAATGTATAAACAGTTCTTACCGTTACAAAAAGAAACGTTAAAGGATCATAGCCAAATGATCCAGGGTGCCACGAAAGCGGCAGAATTATGCCGAAATCTTGGGTTAAAAATTGGATCGAGTACGGGGTACACGAGAGAATTAATGGCCGATGTTTCGACCATTGCGAAAGAGCAAGGATATGAACCTGACCTAATTCTTTGTGCTGAAGATGCACCACGTGGTAGACCAGCACCCTACTTGCTATACGAAGCATCAAAACGACTGGATGTTTATCCAATGTCTACAATTGTGAAGGTTGACGATACAATACTCGGAATTAAGGCAGGGGTGAATGCAGGCTGTTGGAACGTTGGAATTACACGGACTGGGAATTTATTAGGCCTCTCTTCGGAAGAGGTAGAAGGACTGACGGAAGGTCAACGGGATCACATGATTTCTTCAGTGGGAGAGCTAATGTTGAATGCAGGTGCACATTTTATAGTTGAGTCTGTGGAAGATATTGAAATGGCTTTAACATACTTTGATGAGTTACTAGATCAAGGCGCTTCTCCAAACGATTTTACTTTTTGCTCATACCTTATAAATTGGTCCAATACAATGAGTGGCTAGGGCACCTATTTTTCTCATGACTGAAGAAACCTACTGGTCTGGGTTACTTTTTTCAGTTGATATTTCCTAAAGTCTCAACATAGGACAAGGATCTGTAATACTATTGATAAAAATTCAGCGGCGCAACTCAGTTTAAAGTCAGAAAACATCTTTCTTCAGACCACACAAAAGTCCTCTGAATAAGAATGAATCGTCGGTTTTGATAATAGCAGCGGATTCTTCTGGGGATTCGCATGAATGATATTTTATAGTCAAAAAACAGGAAACAAGTAGTTCATACGAGCATTGTTCCGGTAATTTAATTACCTTAAAAAGTAGCCTAACATTATTTAGCTAGCAAAAATGTTTGATGAGGAGAGATTATGACATTTCGAGCAGCAGTTATTGGGTGTGGCCGAATCGGTAGTACAATAGACGATGAACAAGTCAATCGTCCGCAATTCCGTTATCCTTGGGCTCACGCACCAGCCGTTATCGAAGCTCAGGGAATTGAATTAATAGCTGGATCTGACGTCCATCCAGAACAGTTGGATGACTTTAGAAGTCGATGGGGAATCTCTGCTCTTTATACTGATTATCTAGAGATGATCAAACAAGAGCAACCAGACCTAGTTTGTGTAACCACAAAAACAGTAGAACGCTCTGAAGTCGTTATTAAATCAGCCGAGGCCGGTGTAAAAGCTATTTATGCAACTAAACCTATGTGTCGCAGTTTGGCTGAAGCAGATGAAATGATCGAGGCCTGCCAGAAGAACAATACTATCTTAGCTATTGCTTGTCATAAGAACTGGAGTCCTTGGTTCCAAGTTTGTTTGAGAACCATCCGGGAAGGTCAAATTGGCTCTTTTATGTCGATGGTATGTAATTATAGCTGGAACTTAGCCAACGGACATAGCCATACACTATCGCTTTTTCGCCAATTCGCTGATTCACCAGCCAAGTGGGTTTTTGGTCGTATGAATAGCGACGAAGCAGCCAAAACTGATAAAGATCTTAGTGGAAACGGTATGATCTATTACGAAAATGGAATCCAAGGTTTTTTAAATTCTGGTGGTTGGTTAAATATTGATTTCATCGGAAAGGATGGCTGGATCAGTGCTCGTAATGAGCATGCTGATTTCGAATTTTGGAGTCGGCATCCATCGACTAGAGAACCGATTCGTCGACAATTTCCTAATCCTAAACGCCCTAAAAGTTCCCAGCAAGCTGCTATCGAAGGGCTAGTTGAAAATCTACGAGAAGGTACTACCCCACTTTGTCCTGGTGAGTACGGGCGGGAAGCACTGGAAATTGCTATTGGCTTACGTGAATCTCATCGACGAGGTGGACAAAAAATAGATTTACCTTTAGCTGATCGTAGCTTGTCTCTGGGTTGATAACTATATAGAATCCTGGAAAGAATCATAATGGAAATTACAGCTAGACAGTGGGAAGAATTCGATCGGGAAGGATTTCTGTTTTTAGGTCGAGTAGCAAGTGAAAAACAACTAGCCGGTATGCAACAGCGAATTGATGATATCATGTTGGGCTTAGCTCAAGTTAACTATGACCAAATCATGATGCAGTTGGACCGAGAGCCTGGTACTGGCCGACCAGGACCACAAACGAAGGGACACAAAGGGTCAACACTCCTGTATCGTAAAATTCAACAACTAGAGTTTGACCCTTTTTTTCTGTCTTACATGAGGCATCCAATTTTTGAGGCTATCTGTCAGCGAACTTACGGTCAGCAAACACCAGTCAGCTGTTATCGAGCTATGTTCATGAATAAACCTGCAGAAGAGGGTACTGACCTTGCTTGGCATCAAGATCGGTGGGACGATCTTGATCAAGATCCCGAAATAACTATTTATACAGCGCTTGACTCAGCTTCTAGTGAAAACGGCTGTGTCCACGTAATTCCAAGGTCTCACCAAAATCAGTTTAACTCATACCAAAAAGCTGGAAAACTTAACCCCCAGCAATTAGAGAAAATTACTAATCAAGCACAAACAAAGCCATTGGAACTATCAGCTGGTGAAGTTGTACTGCTACATAATTGGACACTACACAAATCGGGTACTAATCGAACCCAAACTCCACGTCGAGCGTTTAGTGTTTGCTACATGCGTGCGGACACTAAGATCCAGCCTCCACAAAGCGGAGAGTTTCCAATCATATTCGGTGAAGGCTCACTGACAGAGGAAAATTTACCCAACTATCAACCATCGATTATCTATGTTTGAAAATAAAGACACCGATTAGTAAATAATAGCACCAAGAAATAAACAGACTAAGAAACAGTAGATCTCCACTGTTTCTTAGTCTAAAGATAGTCAGATTGTGTTTTTTTCTTTTACTGTTTGTTAGGAGTTAACCTGATCTGACTCCAAGTGATAGCCAGCTTGTCTCTGGACTCAACAGCAGTTGAAAACTCTTTAGCCCCGATTTGCATGCTCTTTTTAATCTCGGCATCACTTAAAGCACGATTCCATAACCGGACTTCGTCAACAGAGCCAGGAAAAGCCTCTCCGCCCCAAGTACCGATTTGTACAGCATCCTTATTGGCTGCGGGCAAAACAGGGTTCTCAGACTTTTCCTCGTGTGTAGCTATGCCATCAACAAAGATTCGGACTAGTCCGTCATCCGCAGTAGTATGGGTATAGGCGAGATAATACCATTGCCCGACCTTAAGTTTAGTTTTGTTGTCGTTGATATCCTTGAATCCACCTGTGGCTCCGTTGGTCCAGACTTTGATTCCATTTGATGGATTCATTCCATAGCCAAAGCTGATGTGGCGTCCACCATCAGCAGGTGGATTTTTTCTAATGCCAAAAACTACAGCATGAGCGCTAGGTAGTTTGTCTAGTTTGACCCAAGCGGCTTGAGTAACTGCTCCTTCAATATGAAAGACTTTATTATCGTCAACTAAAACACGATCAGAGGATGCAGAAAATTGAAGAGCTTTGCCAAATTTACCCGCGACCCACTTAGCATTCCCTTCGATAGAACCTTTTAGCTCATTAGTGGAAGTGTCTGCGACAGATTTTCCTGTTCCTTCATCAAAGGACATATACATAACCAAGCCCTTTTTCAAATCAACGTCCTTGATACCAGCTTGAGCTGTCAAGCAAGATAAGGCTGCTATTGTAATAGCAATAGAACCAATTTTACGAAACATGTTACAACTATCTCCAAATTTTGGTTGGTAAAAAATTAGTGAAGATTTATAATCTCCAATTTCCGAACCTATCATATCAAGGAAATATACAAAGTCAAGAGTATTAGTAGAAGTGAAAAGTCATATTTCGACCTCATCGAATTTAGAAAATATTTAACAAATTATGCCACACGTGAGATCAATCGTAATTTATGTGTACTTTTTGGTGGTTATTTCCGATTTTTCCTCAAAATTTATTATTACAAGTCTACCAAAATCTTCTTCTGCAAAATAACGAATGATCTGTTGATAGAATTAAAACAAAAAAATTAGACAACATATGATTTCTTTAATCTATTTCACTGAAAATCTTGCCAGCAGCGTGAATATCGTGTTAAGTTAATGCATTTCATGGAGTGAAATAAATGAGAATTGAGGTTAGTTCTAACGAGTTAGAACTGGGAGAGCTATCGAACGATCATCTTGAACAGGCTATTAACAATATTCAGGTAGAAGGGTACACGATTCTTGGGAATACTGTCTCAACCGATCATTTAGATTTCTTGCATCAGAAAATGACAGATGATTCCCACTCTATCATCAGTGCCAACGCTGAAAAGTGGTCTGGTCGTTTTCAAATCGGTCAATTACAGCAAGGACCACCACCTTTTGCCCCCTATTTATTTACTGATATTGTTTCCAATCCCATTGTTGAGCACCTTAGTATCACACTATTGGGGGAAGGAGCCTTTAATGGATTTTATAATGGTAATACCAATTCACCGGGTAGTACTCAACAAGGTTTGCATATGGATGCTGGACATCTGTGGCCAAATCTGAACCCTTCTCACCCTACTGTTTCAGTAGTAGTAAATATTCCAACAATAGAAGTAACAGAGGCAGAAGGAGCGATCGAACTCTGGCCAGGGACACATTTGATTGGAGATGTTTCCCGTGGCTTAGATACTGAAGCAGAAGAAAATAGACGCCAAGTACGGCCTCCGGTTCGAGGTGAAACACAAAAGGGTGATGTGCTCATCCGAGACATGCGGCTGTGGCACAGGGGTACACCTAACAGATCTGATCAGTACCGACACATGATTGCTTTAGTCCATAACGTTGGTTGGTTGCGTCGAGGTCAAAGACTTCGCTATGTCAAAGGTTGCGAGTCAATTTTTCAAAATTGTCGTGTAGATCCACACGCGGTCTTCATAGACGAATGCCACGACTACTTATTTGATTATCGTGGGCCTAATGTGTAACCCGTAAAATTGGCCTACGTCAATTTTTAATCAGTTTTTGCATCGACCGAAGTTCTTTTGGAGGGTCGAGTAGGCGGCCGAATTCTGCGAACGAGACCTCAGCAACATAGATATTTCCGACGGAATCCGTTGCAACAGCATGTGGAGCATAGAATCTTCCTGGTTGGTCTCCAAAGGCTTCATTGCCAAGCCGAACAACAACTTCACCTTTCCTATCCAAAATGGAAATCCTTGGACCTAGTTGACCTGCAACCTTGTAAGCTTCTTCACCACCAGCATAATATTCACCTACATAAATTAATCCGTCGCTGACGTGGACAGCTGCTGTTCTGGATAGATCTCCCCATCTCGCTTCTAACTGCCCTTCTGGGTTAAAAACCTGTATGCGTCGATTTTCACGGTCGCCAATATATATGTAGCCATCAGGGTCAATATCAATATCATGAACTATATTAAAACTGCCCAATTCTGTTCCTGCTTGCCCCCAAGAATTAAGTAAGTGCTTGCCATCAGGCGAAAAACGGTGCACTTTGGCATTACCATACCCGTCAGCTACCAAAATGTCTCCATTTCTTGGATCGATAGCCACGCGAGTCGGACTACAAAACGGCTTACCACTCATAGCCGGTGAGTGTTGATATGGCTCATTAAGCGTCATTATGAGTTTGCCTTCTGGTGTAAATTGTCGAATAGAATGATCTACATTATCAACACACCAGACAGTATCGTCAGGGGCAATTGTCACTGCATGAGGATTGGTAAAAATACTTCCATGCCCCCAACTTCGTACTACGTTGCCATCAGTATCAAATACAATCATTGGATGATTGCCTCGATTAAAAACATAGACATTATCTTTAGAATCAACATCTACCGAGGTTGCTTCTTTATAGAACCAACCTTCGGGTAAGTTACCCCAGTTTTCACCTGAAACCTGATACTTATAATCACCACTACCGAGTATTACCATATTACCTCCATCTAAAAGTTGTGGTTAAGACGAATCATTCAATTTATAGATTGCCTTATATTTTTTGAGCTGTTTCTCCTCAAAGTTAATATAAATTTGCGCTTTCTTCATATGTTAACGACATTGAGTTTTCGCGTCTCAAAAGTCGATATTTTACCAGTGCAGACTTGACCAGTTTTACGTTCTTCGAATTGTTGCTTAACTTTTAAAGTTTCATACAACACCCGAGATACAGGTCTCCATAAGCCAGATGTTTTGTAATCAAATTATATTCCGAATATTTCTAATCTTCAGCTAATCAGGATATGAAATCGGATGGTTCTATTAACATGGATTTTACAATACCGGTTTAAAGGGGTCGGTAACTGATCGCATATTGAATATACCAGTAATAAGATGATACACCGCATAAATCTCAAAAGAAAAGGGAATATAGCCACCATAACCAAGTAATGGCATTTCAAAAATTTTCAAAAAACCGACAAACGGAACTTGATAAATCCATTTCGGGTAAGAATAAAAGTTCCACATCTCCCAAAAAAAACCACATATCAGGCATCCAACAGCTAATGAAAAGACAGGCCTCCAGTCACCACGATTCGTGTGACTCAGCAACGAATCGTGGCCAAGCCAAGTGTTGATGGGATCTAAAATAAAGTGAACCGACATCCAAACAAAAGGGAAGAAATAGCGGGGACGATATATTAGTAAGGCCAACATTGACCAGCCTAATATAAACATCAGTATTGTATTCCGTGGCCTTATAGTAAACCGGATACCTTTCAAAGGTCGCTGGGTCCATTCAAAAGTTGAAACCCATTCTGCGGTACCAAATACTGCTGGTATTACTGTTGAAAAACTGATTGAGGCAAAAATAGCATACTGAAAATTGGTAACACTAGAGCGCCCTTCATAAAACCAGTTTTGAGTTCGCCAATTTATGAGCTCAAATAGCCACCAACTGGGTGAAGAAATGACAAATAAAAGACAGTAAGCAAAAAAGTTCCGGGTAAGTATAGAATTTCCCTTTCTTAAACAAGTCAGAGCGGAAACAGTTAGACAATAGCCCAACCACAGAGGGAAAAAACCAACCCAACCAAAATGAGAAATGAGAAATGGACTGTCTGAATTGGTCAGCCAATTGGGTACTAACCAATTTAGCGGCCAAAAAATAACAATTAAACCAATACCAACACGACCATGAAACGGAAAAACCATCAATTTCAACACCCTTCGCTACTCGTAAGATTATATCATGTTATAAGTGAATGTAGACTCACTTATATTATTAAAGTTGTCTAGTTTGAGTTTGAAAAGGCTTATTGAATAACGTTATGTCCTAAATCTCGAGAGACAAAGCGAGTCAATTTCTTACCGAGAGACTATAAAATCCTTTTTACTAGTCAAGGTATGGGTCTTGATCTACTGCTCAGAAAATGCTGGCAACTAAAAGAATTTGTTTCCTGATAAATAGAGATTAGTATTATTCCACATCCGATGCACAGCGAAAACCGATGGAACCGAGTGTGAAAAAATTCTGGTGTATGGAAGGGTTTCCGCTCAGACGAATAGCAACTCGTAGGCCACTATCTTGAGTATCATTCCAGGAGCCACCTCGTAAAACACGTCGTTTTTGCTGATTGCTACTTTGGTTGGAAGGCATATTGGCCGATCGTCGTTGCGAGTTTGTGTCGTGAAACCAATCAGAACACCACTCCCAGATATTCCCACCCATATCATAGAGTCCAAACCCATTGGCAGGGAAATTACCAACTGGGCTAGTACGATGCCATTGGTCTCGCCAGCTTTTCCCTCGGCAATTAGCTTGATCTTGGTCAATCAGATTTCCCCAGGTATAACGATTGCCAACAAGTCCTCCCCTCGCCGCATACTCCCACTCTGACTCGGTTGGTAATCGTTTCCCGAGCCACTTAGCATAGTTATTTGCGTCAGACCAACTTACAAAAACCATGGGATGGTTATCCTCAGGCGAATAACGAGCAACGCAGTGCCAGAAGCGTTCAAAATTCCAGCCATTTACTCTGACCAAATCGGGGCGATAATGACAATCGTCAATAAATTGCTTAAACTGACCAACTGTCACTTCGTGTATATCCATATAAAAAGAATTAATAGTTACCTGACGTACCGGCTGAGACATTCGGATCCAAGGGTCTTTCTCATTTTTGGCATCTCCCAT
>JACLAC010017385.1_pt1 | contig 19876 bp, 18 predicted proteins | sample 8027881 | NCBI WGS metagenome assembly JACLAC01 (sample SAMN15725517, study PRJNA655200) | protist metagenome | isolation source: fluorescence activated cell sorting (FACS) single amplified genomes of... | place: Spain: Blaines Bay Microbial Observatory, Mediterranean Sea | collected 2016-01-19 | reverse complement strand
CAAGGGCATGGCTGACGAAAAGTGGAGTGCAATCCGATCGCACAACACCAACGAGTGCAACTGGAAAGCCCAAGGTGGAGGCGGAAAAGACGACAACCGCCGAGACGACGGAAACCACAAAGTCAAGAAGAATGATCAGAAGAAAGGAGGAGGAAAAGGCAAAGGAAAAGGAAAGAAAGGTAAAGGCGGAAAGCGGTTCTGACTATCCAAACAAAGTAAGGTCGGAGAACCTATGGAAGTTGAAGAATCACCAGAAGTAACAGGGGGAGCTGCATCTGAAAGCGCCGGGACGGCAGCTGATAGTAAGAAGCAGCAACTCCGGAAGTTACTCAAGCTGCAGTTGGAGATGCGGCGAATCATGCGGTTGAAGATGCCAAAGTTAAAGCGCCGTAAGGTGAAACAGCAATGCATTACCCTCACTACAGCGGCGGATGAAGCGCTGAAGGGGGGTTCCCTGGAAAGCAGTCTAGTGGTGGACTCTGGTACGGGTTATCATATCTTCCGCGATGGTGATGTATTCGAGGCGAAAAGCTCTGTGCCCGTTAGGATCCGAGGGGTCGGCGGCGTGCAGGTAGGCTATAAAGGCACTTTGAAGAAGTGTTCTTTAGGAGTCGGGATTCCTGCAATCCATTTGCCGGAATTACCAGTGAAGGCGCTCTTATCTACGAGCGGCTTGAAGGATTTCAACTGGCGCATAATTCTATGCCCAGTTTCAGGAGACAAGATAGAGAACGTGATGACGGGAGCGATGATATCTCTCTACAGCATCAACAAACTACCGACAATCAGCAGTCTGCAGTTCGGTTCCGAGTTCACAGAGGGGCTAATCTGCAGTCCAGTAGTTGATGAAGACCAAATGGCTTTTACGGTTGAATCGATGCCGATGCATCTAAAGCGTGCAACGAAGACGACGTTGACGCGCCTACAGGCAAAACATGCTAAGCAGCTTAAGGAGAAGCGCATTTCAAGGTTAGTGGAACATCGGCGGATGTGCCACTTTCACGAAGACGGCAAGGCGGCCGTTAACTGCCACGAGTGTAATTTATACAAAGGACGCCTAAAGGGGCACGAGAAGATGCGAAAAGAAGAGTACGTGACGCCGGGTCCATTTCAGTTATTTGCAACGGACTTCTTCGGACCTCTTAAGCCAGAGAGCTATCGGGGGTCGAAGTACGGCATGATCTACATTTGTGACAAGTGTGGGTTTGCCTGGGGTCGCGGCATCAAAACGAAAGACGCGGCGCCCATTCTGTTGAAGCAGGCGATCACGGAAATCAGGCGAATGGCGGGATGCGAAAGCGGAAAATGCAAGAACGCAGACGGAACGCACATCTTCAGAGCTGTCCGCTCTGACAACGAACCAGTCTTGAAAAGCTGGGAATGGGATGAGGTGTGCAACGACCATTCCGTCATCAAAACCAACAGCGTGCCGTACTGCCCACAGCAGAACGGCACCGCCGAAAGATTCGTGCAGTCAATCAAATCCGCGTTGCGCACTGTTTGTGCCAATGTGGACCCACGCCTGTGGGATTTCGCACTTGATCACTGCATCGCAGTTTGGAACTTAAGGCAAAAGACGCAATCCCGTGAAGCGGGCCCCGCAATTTCTCCTCAAGACGTCTTGAACTCAATGAGTCAAGATCCGCTGTTACAGACGAATGTGCAAAACAAGCGCAAATACCTAAGAAGATGGGGATGCCTTGTTTATTGGAAGCCCGGTCGAATGCCCGCCGAGGCTGACCCTGTGGCTGGCACAGCACTGCAACCTAGACGCAGAATCGGAGTCCATCTAGGATTTTCGAAGCGCAATTCAGCGTGGCTCGTCGGCACCCTAGAAGGGGGGTCATTGTCGGTGTACGAGACCAGGTCAGTGACATTTTTCGAGGACATTCTAGTGTCCGATCTGAGGGAGCTCGACAGGCCCTCTTCGTCTGTGCAAGAACAGCTGTCCGAACTCATCGTAAACAATGGGAAAAGTCCGTCCGTTGGGGCAGTTGATTCACAGAGTCCTGCCGTAGGGGCCGTTGACCAGTACCTTGATTGGGATGGGGACGAGGAGAATTCGGGAACTCCCGGGGTAAGTAGTGGCCAACGTAGTACGACGCCTACTAGTAACCACGAAAATGCGCAAAACGACGCAGATGTCGACGGCGCAGATGCCGAGAACGGCGCAGATGCCGAGAAGTCTAAAGAAAGACAGACAACACCGACAAGCCTTGAGTTCCCAAGTGACGAGACAGATCAGGCTACAGGTAAGAAGGCGGCAAAGTCATTGGGAGATGACTTTCTTTTACAAGTGAAACCCCTGGCACGGCGCAGAAGCCGGATTGACGCAGATGTCAACGTGACGCAGATGTCACTGTGGCGCAGATGCCACCGCAACGCAGATGTTGCAGCAACGCAGATGTTGCAAACCAGGAGGAGTAAGCCAAGTATGGGAAGTATAACCTCTAAGATGATGAGAAATTTAATACCCCTACTGGTTAGATGCAAAGTTTAATACCCCTACTGGTGGATGGAAAGTTTAATACCCCTACTGGTAGATGAGCGGTTTAATACCCCTAGTGTAAAATAAGCACGGTAATACCCCTACTGGGAAAACAAGTGCGTTAATACCCCTACTGGGAATTGAGTGGTGGTAATACCCCTACTGGGAGTTGGCGAGTTTAATACCCCTACTGGCATGAGCCCGGTCTTAGACTGGCAAATGGGAAGCTCCAAATTACCAAATTTTCTCATTCCCAAGGCACAATTTCGGGTCTACTGAGCCCTCCCTTATTCCTCATACTTCAAAATCAGCTATCCCGCGGGTTGATGACTATGATCAGCCGAAGAAATACCCAATAAAAGACGAAGTCGTTTACGGGCCCCCAGCGCAGATCTCGCAGAAGAGACCGCGGGGTCGCCCGAAAGGATCGAAGGATCTAAAGAAACGCGTGAGGAGGCGCAAGGATGAGATTCCGAACAAACGAGAAAAGAAGGAGCTCGACGTTCAGGCCTACATCACGCAAGTAAACGACCTGATTCACGACAGGTACGATCACCTGTCTGAATTAGAAGAAGGAGAAGAACTCGTCGAAGTAGAAGTATTCCTGGCCAATGCCGACGAATCCGGAAAATACGACGTGAAGCCGGGACAGAAGGAAAGCGTTAGCAGGGCGCTCAACACTTCTAATCCACTTCGTCCGAAATGGTTGGAGGCTATTTCGTTAGAAGTGGCCCGTTTACGCAGTTATGGCACTTGGCGGCGACTTAGCCCGTCAGAAGAAGCAGCTTGGAAAAGGGGAGAAATTCAATGTCTACCGTGTGCTCTACTTTTATGTAGCAAACGCGATGGGCGTTACAAAGCCCGGATGGTGGTGTTAGGAAACAAATACGAATTTGGGTCGGAGGTTAGAAAATCACTTTACGCAGGCGTAGTAAGTCAAACGGGAAACAGAGCAGCAATGACTTACGCCGCGCGTTTAGGTTTTGAAGTAATGCCGTTCGACATTACGAATGCATTTCTTAGAGCGGGAATTGGAAATGAAAAGATCGCGATAAGATTACCAGAATCAATGAGAAATGAAGAGGAAGCAGAACAATCTTCTGTCAACAGCGGCGCAGTAGATCAATCTTCTGATAATTGTGAGAATGTGAGTTCGGCTTCTGTTGATGGCGGCAGTAGCGGCATTGGAGTTGCCGAAAGTGGGGGTTACGATAGTGGGCGCCGTTTATTGCAGCGGGCTCTCTATGGACTACCACAGAGTCCTAGACTCTGGTTTAAACAAATTGGTGCCGACATGCGCCGATTGCAATGGGAAGAGTGTGCCGCAGAGCCGGGCGTTTGGATTCGAAAAGATGAGAAAGGCGTAGTGTGTGGCGTTGCAACAATCTATGTAGATGATTGTATAATGTGCGCATCCTCAGAACCTCTATGTAATCAGTGTGTAGAGGAAATCAATAAAATTCACCCCCTAAGTAGAATTGCAACTAATAAGGCAGAGGATGGCGCTATATCATTTGATATGTTAGGAGCAGATGTCCATTATCATAGAGAAAAACGACAGTTGCTCATTAGCATGGAAACCTACGTAGACAAAGTCCTTAAGAAATTTGATATGATGGAATGTAAACCGAGTGAAACTCCAAATTTTGAAGAGGCGGCCCTTTATCGGGATTCCAAACCCTCTAAATTCCCCTATAAGGAGTGCATCGGATGTCTTCAATGGATAGTTACAGTAGCTCGCCCAGATCTAGCTCATTCCGTGGGAGTTTTGGCGCGCGCTTCTGCTAGAGCTTGCACTAAGTCAATGGAGAGGGCGTGTCGAAAAGTAATGAAATACCTTAGTGGCACAAAGTCAGTAGGAGTTTCGTACAGTCCGGAACAAGAACGCGAATTTAACGAGGAAAACGCCAAATTAGCGGATCATCATGACAACAAGGGAATTGTTGATCCGAAACAAGCCAAGGCGCCTCTTGCGACTTTTACGGACGCATCCTTCGGAGTAGCGTATCAGAGTTATAAGAGCATTTCTGGAGTTATTATCTACATGTTTGGAACACCTGTCGCTTGGCGTTCTAAACGCCAAACATTAGTAGCTGCAAGCACAACAGAGTCAGAGTGGGTGGCTCTTGCAGATGGGATAGTTCTCGAACAGGGGCCAAGAGCTCTCTTAGATTTCTTTTACGGTTCAAAACACGCAGACGGGCCATTGTTCTGCGACAACCGAGGCGCGGTTGTGTCTGGAAGGAAGGGCTTGGCCGATGTCGGAGAAATTGCTCCTAAAACGCGGCATGTGGCTTTGCGTCACGCGCAAGTGTTGCATCAAAAGGACAGGCTTTGGTTCATTCCAACGGACAAGCAGAAGGCCGACGGTCTTACTAAATCTCTTAATAGAGACGCGTTAAAGAACATCTATTGCGATAGTAAGCAATTCCCTTATGTAGAAGGACTAGAGGCAGATGAAGAATTTGACGCTTATCTGACATACTGCATCTGATCTCATAGGAAAACTACTTAGAAGTCCACAAATGTGGCACAAACATAGGGGATTCATTAGGAAAACAGACTCATAACCGTAGCCATTAGTCACGGTCTGATGACGGACGGTCGTTGAAGGGGGGAATGTAGGAATCTACATAGAACGACCGTGTCTGCGCGGATCAAGTGTGACGATGTGGTGAGTTGGAATGGTTTGAGTTCTGTGTGCGTGAGACTCAAGTAGAGTCTAAGGTGAGCTTTGGAGTAAAGGATGAGGTGTGTTGTGAGAAGGATGTGCTACTAGCGCTGGGACGGCAGCTGACAGAGACCCTTCAAGGGACTCGCACATCATAAGGCTTCTCTATTCATGTTGTCACATCTTATCGTCTTAAGTCATTGACTATCTGTTTGGCTGTAGGTCTCCCAATTGGAGCCACAGCAAATCTCCAAAGACTCTGATCATGTACAGGAACCATTGAAACCTGCAGGGTTAGGTAGTTACGAGATACGTGGCTTCCTAAAGGAACTGTTTACCCTACAAGGAAATGATATGAAGTTAGAGTCTTACGACTCAAGTCATTACGTTCTGTCTGTGTCTCTTCAAGAGTGTTTGGTGATTGTCTGGTAACTTGGGTCCGCGCTCACAGTCGTGTCGCGTTCAGTCAGTCTCAGTTCCAACAATTTCAATGACTTTTGGGTGTTTGTGACAAGGTTGCCATTGGCATTGGTATCAATACGGGAAACAGAATATTTAATGACCACGCGTACACTCAGAGAAACAGAAATCACAGAGCTTATCATAATCACTGTTGTACATAACCACGCCTGATCAATTTATTATCGTAGGAACATTAGTCAACCGTCTTGTTGTCAAGTGTCCTCCTCACTGAACTCCGGAGCTGTCATAGTAATACTAATGATGTCTCCCTTGGTAGACATTCTTCGCGGAGCGCTTTGTTCTCGGGCCATAGTCGAATTTGGATCATAGACCATCATCGTCAGTAGTGGATGCTGCACGTTCCTTCCTTTTAGCTGCAGCGGTAGCCTCCTCAGCCGCAGCCTCCTCAGCCGCAGCAGCTTCGGCCGCAGCCTCCTCTTCCGCATTAGCAGCCTCACTCTCAGCTCTCGCCTCCATGAATCTGGTCTCGGCGTACGATCGCGCCTGAATGATGACCGACACCGCGGCCAGGAGGCCAGAGATGGACAACACCACTTCCTTCAGGATGAATACTTCGATCAGATGAAGCGGCAACGAAGTCATCGACAAATACGTATACACGTTGGTGGCGCCGATGGCGCGCATGGTTCTAGTGCCGGCGATCCAGTACGCCATGGTTTGAAGGACGATCACCCAAAACGCCAGCGGGGAACCAGCGAATCCGGATTCAACGTCGGTTCCAGCCTTCGGCTCGTCCAGTTCGACGCGGCTCCAGAGGGGACTCAGGTACTTGGACAGCCCATGCTGCGGCCCCACCACCGTCGTTCCTGCGCCCATGATATACGGCTCCACAAAGGCCAGCACAAACAGCGGTCCACCAAGCAGCGCCAAGCAGTGCCTGCCAAAAAACGCGGTTGCGCTGTCTGGTTCGGGAGGCAGCTGGGAGGCGCGCTGCTTTTCCGAGACATTGTTTTTCTTCGGTAGCATTGGCAAGACTTGCTCTAAAACAGGGGCGCCATTGTCTGCTTCATTAGATACGCCGTCCTTCCCTCCTAGTAGTTTGCGTTTTTCAGCCTCTGCCTCCAACTCCTCCTTGCGCTTTTGCCAGCGGTCTATTATTTCGAACGCAACAGCGCAGATGGCGTACAAGCCGTGGCCGATTGTAACCAGCACGATCCCCAGAGTACGCTCGCCCATGCTTACTTTACCACTATCTGCAGTGTCGTCGTCGGTCTGCTGATCGGGATCATCACCATTACCGTCAACCTCAGAGTCATCGACCTCCCTCACGCCCGCCACGAAGCAGAACACCGTCATCGTGATTCCCCATAAAATCATCCACTGCAAGGACGTGAATTCTTTCCGCAAGAGCAAGCTCCCTAGCAGCGCCGAAAAGAGCAACTTGCCCTGGCTCGTCGTATTGTACGTACCGCCGTCGATTCTGGTTACAGCGGCTGCGCACGCGAGATACCCAAGCGACTGAAGACATCCCGGAATGTACTGCAGTTCCCAGTGCTTGAACCTCCGTTTTAGAACTGTGCGGAGTGACGCCGGAATCAGATCTGCGACGTGACCAAATCTCGCGCAATCGTTGGTTTCGCCGCGGGTTTTCATTCCATTGGACTCTTCTTGCCCCTTTCGAGGTTTTCCTCCCTCTACTACCTGCACAACTATGTCGCTGATGCTGGCTGTATCCGTAGCACTCGCAGCGCCACTAACTTTGTTCTGCCTCCCAGAAGATTCGCCATTCGGACCGCCTCCTGAGCCCGCAAAAGCAGCGCCGTCACCACTGCCACTGAAATCCACATCAGAATGACTGACTTCGTCGTTGGTAGAAGTCCCACTACCGCTATCAGCAAGCGTCGGGAACGACGCGCTAGTGGTGATTGTGGCCGTCTCACCCGCCGTAGTACCACCTCCGCCAGCCTTGATCTGTTCATTGTGCGCAGCAGCTTTGTTGTCTTCATCCTTCTGCCCTTTTCTTCCAGAAATTTTAGTAACATTACTTTCTGCACTGCTGTCTGGACTTTCCTCGGAGTTAGCCGAGCACTTACCACAGTCCATGGCCCACTCGCACAGTGCTCCGAATAAACCCACGACCACACCGGCCGAGGCCACCGCGATCAGAATCAAGGAAACCGACCAAGGCACTGTCTTCGCCCCGCCGGTTGCCGCGTGCATGGTCAGGGGATAGAAGGCAACAGCCGTGAAATGAATGATGATTCCCGTGGCGGTCACTGCGTGCGCGCAACTCCAGAAGCTCTTCCGGGAGGGGTCTGACTCTGACGTACTTGTAGCGGAGACAACCTTGGACCCGTTGCTTTCATCATCCGAAGAAACAACCGCCATTACTTTACTATTAGTATTAGTATTAGTATTACCATCACTACTATCTGATTCAATTTCTACCTCGTCTCCTGCTGTTGCAGACGGAACGACTACGCCATTGTGACACCGTTTTCTGTCGCCAGCCATGATGACACTCCCGCCGAGATTCGCGCTAGTTTCGTCGTCACCAGACCGAATCTGCGCTCGAGGAGTGCGCGTGCCTTCGGCACCGGACACCATCATCCACCAGCGGCGACGTCACACGAATGAAGGAGTTAATGACAACGACAACGCGATTCTGAGTAAAGGAACCGGACAGATCGGTGTTGATCACAACGCGACTGTTGCGGATGAGCTCTACCTGACTTTTGGATGATTTCAAGACCGTTTCTGTGCCGAACCACAATGTCGCAAAAGAGTTGGCAACACCTTCAACGATCAATAGACGCGCGAACCAAGATCACGCCTTTACAGAGAAACTGCACAGCAGCAGCTGCAGACAATACGAGACCGACATTCGATATCAAAAGCTATTGGAAATCGGATGCGCGGAAATGAAACAACCTTCCCCTTGACACTGACAGCTTTACCTTGTTTAAGCGACCGGTGCTTGACTGCGATGCCGAATCGGAATAGGATACACCAAAAGTTACTGAATCTGATTTATCCTTCATTGTCAAAGTGTTGCAAAGTGAATGCCCTAGTGACGTTCACGTGTGACTGTCAGTCAAGCACGAATCAATTGTTAGTCTGGTTGACGTTCGAAGAAAACGGATCGTATTACTATTATTACTATTGACGCTTGTACATCATATATCATTATGGAGAAATCCAATCTTATGATACTGTCATGATTATTTGAATGATGGACGCCGAATGCGGAATATGTCCATGACCTGACGTTCAAGCAGTCTACAACTTGAATCGGAAGTCAGGTACAGATTTGTGTTCACATCAATATGTAGATGCGTGATGAGACTCAGACTTATGAGGAAACGCTAGTTTAACTATATGATGAACTCGATGTAGTTCTAATATTGTGACCTCGCAGAGTGTTTACAAATTAGAACATGCTGAGACTCGATCTGCTCATAGTACATAAAGAAGATTTAGATAGCAACGTGATAAAAAAAGTCCACGATGGCGATGCTCTAGAAAAAAACGCCGACCCCCCAGCGGAGTTGCATGCCGCCTCCCGCGGTCAAAAAAAACAACTATTCGGTCAGGAAACAAAAAAAAAACAGAAACAACGCACACTCACTCACACGATCTCACCTAATCACTCATGCTGGCTACGTTTCGAAACATCTTTATTCTGTTGTCGTTAGCATTGATTTGCTGAATATAGGTTCTGTCTGGGATCCTGCAATCCTAATAATCAGTTGTTTGGTCTGTCTTCTCTCGGTGAGCAGAAAAACGTGACGCATTACGATCTTTCAAAATAGTCTAATACATCTGCGGCATTGCTGTGCCTAATGCGACCAGATACATACTAATAGTAATACTAATAGTTACTGTTAAGTGTTTCCTCTCCTACAAACGGACTCCTACAAATTCTAACTACCAATCCGCGCATTTTCTTCACTTTCATTCTTTTCTCCCTCCGCCAAACAGGCGTCCAAATCCGCGCTTCATCGCCCCTGCGATCCCATTGCCACTCGCGTCTGCGCCTTCCTTTTTCTTATTTGCGAGGAGTCCATCGGTGGGTTCTTCGTCTGTGACCTTGGCCTGCTTGCTGACGTATTTTCTGTTAACTTCCAGGTACTCGCAGCACACACTGCCGACCTCGGGGATCAGTTGTCCCAACACCGAGTACAGCGGGAGAACTAAAACGTCGATGTAGCCCATCTGGCACTTCGGGATCGACGTGTTATTTCGGTCGAAGAACATCGAGACTGGCAGGTTCTTTTCGCGCTCCAGATCGCCCTGGCGAAAAAACTCCTCCATAATCTTCGAAACCCACTTCAAATACGTGGCCGTCGGCCGACACGCGTTGCCAATGTCGGAGGCATGCAGCAAAATGTTCATCAAAATTTGCTTGTCTTCTGGCGAGTCCTTTTGTGGGAAGTTCAGCAAAGCACGGCCATCAGAACCAACACGATTCCCACTTCCTCCTCCGGGATTGTTCGGGTTGTTGATCCCGCTTTTCCCGGCTCCTCCGGAGCCTCCACCTGAGGATCCCCCCATAGCACCTCCTCCTCCACTTGAGCCTCCCTCGCCACTCCTCCCCAGCGCCGTCGCAACTTTCGTTTTAAACAGACTGAGCTCCGTGAAGTGGTTGGCTGTGTCCGTGGCCAGAATCATGGTGATCATCATCTTGCGTACTTGCTGGTATTGGGTCTCGGAAAGCGACGACAACGGATCCACTTTTTGATGCATCATAGTGTGAAATGCTGCAGAGACGTGGTGGTTTTCGAGGACGGAGAAGTCGTTGTACCTGTTTTGGTGCATCATAGTATGAAACGCTGCAGACACGTGGTGGTTTTCGAGCACGGAGAAGTCGTTGTACCTGGGTGGGGAGAAGGGGTTGCATTGATGTCGGACTTGCAATGATTTTGCACAGTATGATTCGGAGAGTGACAGTCTCCGTTGCAATGTTCGTCCCGCTCCAATCATAATGGTCACAGTCACAGTCGTCACAGTCCATTGTTACCAGTCGGAACTGACAATACTTCGTGATTCGAAACTGACAATACCTCGTTATTTCAAAAAGACACGATGCTGCAGCTCGCATAACCACTGAGCCACTTACCGTATCGCGATCGGATGTCGTGCACGCACCAAGAAGGCATTATTTACCCCTGGATGCTCATAGTCGTGGACCGCCGAGGCCAGGAGCGCAGCCAATATGTCCTGCGACGACAAGGGCGCCTCGGGTCTGCTTTGCAACCAAATGCAGAATACCTTTTTGCAAATTAGTTCGATTGTTTGACAGCAAATTCAACGTACGAGGCTTCAAGGACTGAGAGAAGAGCCCGCGTGAAGCTCATGATAATCGTAACCGTTCTAGGTCACCAGAGTCTTCGCAGATGCTGCCCGTGCCATTGATCACAATTCCGGTTTCTCCAAACCATGATGACACACCTCACAGACAAAAACTTTAACCCCATATGATTCCCGTATACTATAGTATTACTGTAGTGCACTCTATAATTTCGTCTGACAATTATGAGTTCTTGGGATGCAGCAGCATCAGAACGGGGGAGCGTTGCGTGGGTGAATGAGAGCGGCAGTGGCGCAGTCGAGTTGGAGAGTGGCGTCATTGTAAGGTTTACCTGATTCGACGTCTTTCGCGGATGGGGTTATGAGGCGGGCGAGATAAAATCTCCAAATATTCATAATTGAAATTCCTCACGTGCACCCCCTGCGTGACATCGGCGGCGTGCACGCTGTCGTGATAGGTGTTCCTCTGAATGTACCCAGCCTCGATTATCTCCATATAGTTTAGAAGAGACGACAAAGATATCTCAAACATAACAATGAGCTCGTGGTAGATAAAGGACTGTGCGACGACTAGGGGGAGTGTGTGCATCAGCAACCAGCTCTCCAGCAAATGGATATCACAGTCCCAGCGATTGATGTTCTCCTCGAGATAGGTTGCGACCTTTGAAATTGTTTGTGATACGGGGATTTAGAAATTCACATTGTCATTATGATTGATTGAGAGTCAATATTACTGTAGCATTTCGGGAAAAGCATAAGCTACCACGTACAATCAAAGCTTTCATAGTTCTCGACAAATCTGAATTTTTTTCTAAACTTAAATTGTTCCTATTAGCGGACACTGAGGCTACTCATTTTGTACTTTAAGTTTCTCCAGACTACGCTGACAGTTAAGATGAGATTCTCCCGTCCACGAAATTGAATCCTTACGTAGTCTCGTATTCTCATTGTCCTCGTCAACGAGCCAATGCTGGAGTCAGAGAAGTTGTCATCGGTGATCTCCACGTCGAGCTTCTGAACGACCTTCTCCACCTGAGGAGATTCAAATTTCATGAATCCTTGGCACTTTCCCCAAGGATTCCGGTCGACTCTTCTTTCAATATGTAAAAACTTAAAAGGTCCGGAGCTAGACGTATTCGCGAATGCTGCAAACCACTAATACTCGTAAATGCTGTCAATACAACTGCAAGTTCCATGCTGTCAATACACCGGTCACCTGCTCGTTCCTACCTGTTTTTTCATCCCCTGACGTGCTTCTTAAACCATGCCGTCATCATGATCCTACCTGTTTTTTCATCTCCTGACGTGCTTCTTAAACCATGCCGTGTCATCCTACCTGTTTTTTCATCTCCTGACGGGCCTTGACCATGCCGTCATCGTGTGCTTTACGTTTGCTCTGGCCCAGCAGAAACTTCTCCAATTCATTATCCTTCCAGTTGCTTCCCACGACGACTGTGTCGCTCGCGTACTTGACCCAGTCGTTCACCTCCTGCTCGAGGAACCTGGATCATGATCATGGATTCAGAACGTTGTCCGAGGACTCGGAGTCGTTCGGTTGTCGGACGGAGTCCTGACATAATATTGACATCGACATAATATTGAATTTGCCATGACACTGACACCGTCATCACAATGATACAACGTTATTCGGTTCGATGATTCATCGGCTCACCCATCACCGCTTTTGCTTTTGTCCGTTTCCACACTGATACTGTAGAGCTTGTTCGAGCTAATGATGTCAGCAGCCCAATTTATTTCCTCTTTGATTGCGTTCGTCAGGCCCTGAAGGAGGAATGATACATTCTCCACTCATGTTCATAATCTAGTCAGTTTCCCAATCGTTTCTCTTTGAGCCAGTCTGCCGCTTTCACCTTCGAACAAAAACCAGTTTATTTTCAGACGTAAAACGACGATGTAAAATTTCCGCAACCTTCGCTGTAACTAAGTCTACAGTGTCAAATTGTCAGTAATAACGTCCAGCATATGTCTTCTCTGTGAAAATAACAGTTACAATCTGCACCACATCATGTTCTGCACCCCGCGAATGCAAAGATCTTGCGCATGTCGAAATACCGTTACCTACCTTTGTCTCCTTGACTTCTTTGAAGACGTCCAAAACGCGCTCCACTGGCGATGTAAATTGGAGACCGGCTGTTTTTGGTGGCTTCTTTTTAGTCGCGCTTGCCTTCCGCAACACGATGACCAGACGCAGCAAACGCAACAGCCGCAACAGTGCCACTGAATTATTGCCCCCGTCATCTTCGTCCGATGGGGGAAACATTATCTTGAAGACGAGCGAGACCTGAAGCGTTGTATATCAGACTGCGATATGGCAGAGTTTGGATTTTAGATTGCGATGCGTCAAACTTTGGATTCAAATTGCGAGCCCCACTTGCCCCCTTGCGGGGAAAAGCAGGCCTGCGCGCCCGCTGGACTCAAGGCGCCACAGCGCGCCGATGCCAGGGCCGTGGCCCCGCCCGCGCGGACCGCCCCGGGCGGGCCGCCACTGTAAAATAATATTAACATGCTTCCCGTCGGCTCGCTGCAGATGCGCCAAAATAGCACATTCGTTTCGCAGAAAATGCATGTAGCGCGCAACGGGCTTGATTATCTTGGTGCAAGAGCCGCCTTCTCGGACCAAAATCGCGCCTTGCTGGCCGGCTGCAAGAAAGCCGACAAGTGGGCCGGGGCCCCGAAGCGCCCACGAAACCACAGTGACAGGGACGCTGCCGCAGTTGTCCGACCCATACGGAAAAACGTTAGCCTCATGTGGACGCTCGACGGCCACCTCCAGTTTGACAAGGGATGTTGTGCTGGAAGGCGACGACGTAACAGTGGCTTCCACCAAAGAGGTGAGTTTTCTTCGCTTCTTGCGCGCTTCACTCAGAGTCATGATCAACTTCCAGCAACAACCACCAAAGGAACCCCACTCAGTACATCAACGACGCCCAAACGTCATTGCCACGGAGATCCGTAATTCCACCGATGTGACACTGCGCAATTGAATTAGATGCATAGGATATGATTGCGGCGCGAATAGATTAGAAAACATATACGATATCTGCAAATACTTATTCAGAAGACTGCTACTACCACTACTACTCACTAAGTTACTATCCGTCTTTTGCATCGCCACTATAGTAATACGGGGGTTCACTCGTACGGTTTTCTGAAACGACAACCCCTCTAGGCTTAGCGCTAGTACTACTACTATTACTATTGCCATTGGTAATACTAATATGCGTCATACGCATTTCTTCTTACGATTACGACGGTCGCATCGAAGAAGCTCCAGGGGTCCTTGAGATACCAGATTCCGTGCGCTGTGAGCCGAAGCAGGATTTCTCCCAAGAAGAATATCAGGAAAATTGTGTCGATCATCTCGAAAACCGCATTCTGCTCGGCTGTCAACTGGTCCGTGATCCCAAGAAAGATCAGGATGAAAATTGCGTACAGACCGACACTTCCGTAAATCACGAAGTCAAACTTCCTCGACTCCACCAGAATGCGGGCGAGACCTGGGATGGGGAAGATATCATACGTATAACGTTGAAATGACAATGTATGCTCAGCTGGGACTGGCTGTTCGACAAAATCAGCAGGTCCAGAAGACGGCAGAGTCTGCAAAGATGAGGGTTTGCGATGATATAACCGACACGGCGCACCTGTCAGCTAAACGGGTCATTAACAATTCGAAACGGAGTCGTGACGGACTTCCCAAGCGTACATAGTGTCAATGATAATCATATAAGCTTAACAGCGACTGATAATCATAAGCTGTACACGATCGCCTTAGGAATGATCCACACATGTCGGAGGGGCTGCTCAACGCAGAAAGGGCTCTCCTGCGGGAGGCCCGCAGAAAAGCAGCCGAGCAGGGCGCGCGGGCGAAGGCGGCGGAGACAAGGGTCGAGGTGTTGGAGGAAGAGGCGCGTGTGGATCAAGGTTCGCTCGCGTCGAGGCGTGCGTGGATCAAGGTTCTCGAGAAGCAAAACGCGGCTCTCGAGGAGAAAAACAAGGTTCTCGAGGCGAGAAGCTCTTCGGCAACGATGAACAGCAAGCACAGCATGGACACGGCAGTGCTGTGGAGCGAGAAAAGCAGGGACTGGCGGAAGTCGCACGAGAAGCCATAGTAGTAGTCGAGCTGTATAGAAGATCTTCGAATACTGTACTGATACACCCTTCTCAAGTCTCACCCCTAATGATCTCCAGCAGTGAAGGAGCTTCGTCCTCGTTGGAATCTTGATACGCGATGCTTTCGTCAAGGATCGGCGCTTTGCCACAACGTCTGAGCAGAATGTACCAAATCAGCACCTGCGTCACCACGTTGCGCGCTTGGTCGACCATGACGGTGACAAACCAGGTGAGCAGGATGGATAGCGGGCGACTGTATTTGGAGGCGAAGTATTACGAACTGTAAAGGTTGGATGTGGAGTAAATGACTCATATGTGACTCACGACTGTACAGGGTAGGACTAGCCTTTGCGCTACTTAATCCCGAAAGGCTATCATTAGCAGTTTGCAGTGAGAGGGTGGGTCTAGGATTACCTTTGTTAATATTAGCCGTACCTGTATTTGAGGCTCATGTAGAGGTTGGAGGCGAAGTAGATCGCTATTGAGGCGCACAACAGACTCATGAACCATTGCATGCCACATTTGCGCGCCCCCTTCCCAATGTCCGTGACGCCGTCAACCTTGATAGATGACGTGTAGATGCAAAGCACATCAAATATAAAAATCAAAGGAATGCTGATGCACATGGCCACGAAGACCACACTCATCGACATGCACATATCCGTAGTCATGCACTCTTCGTTCTTGAAACGCGTCTTCTCGCAGGAGTCGCTCACGTCCACGCAATACATCTTGTTAGGATCCTGATTAGCCGTGGGATTCCCAGACGCGTCAGTGCAGGGGAGCCTGATTTTAAATCACAATTCGCCGTCGGATTTCCAGCCGCGTCAGTGCAGGGAAGCCTGATGTTGTCATTGTCATTTCATATCAGACACGCCACGTAAAATCAAACAAATCTAAAAGAAGCCTCACTGCACTGCTGCAGCTCGCACCATGAAAAAAGATCGCACTTCAGTTCCGTTCCATGAAATTGAAAGACGCTACCGACAATTTGAATAGTACAACAGTCAAGTGTTATAACAATTTGAATCCTCAAAGCTCACACCTGTCGTCGCCAGCGACGCCTTCGTTTGCATGGTTTGGTACATCGAAACTTGTCGACGAATATAGGAACTGCTCTCCATACAGCGAGTTAGACACCACTGGGCGACACGCAGGGAAGCAGACCTGTTGTGTGCGAGATTACAACGTTTAATTGTTCGTGTTCAAGTCTAAGACGTTATGGGCAGGCAGACGTTATTGATTTTAAAATTTACCCGGTCCTGAAGTTTGTTACGGAAATCCTGCTCAACGTGCCATAACAGTCGGAATTGAATTACTAACTAGAAATCTTGCTTAAAGTTAGCCTCACGTCTGTCCGCGGCAAGGTTCCATCCCAGAGCATTTTCTTCTCCACCGCCGCTGTCAGTGCAGGTTCGGGTATCGTGTCGCGGCATTCGCTGTACCCCTCCTGGCTGAAGTCCGCATGCTGCAAATGAAATTCATACAGCTTTTTGTACTCGTTGCCGCCGTAGGTTACTTCGAAGTTTTCCCTCACCGTGCAGTCGAAGTTCGGGAAATTGTCCAGCACGCAGAAAATTTTGCACGTCAGCCGCTGCGCGCACTCGACCCCGTACTCCACATCCCTCGAACTCATCATTTTCGCCACGATGCAGAAATACAACATCAGCACGCAGATCAGCCGGATCAACCTGTATCAGATATGGGAGAAGATCATGTCGGCAGTGCACCTAAAAATAGTCGAGACTATTATTATTAACTTCGTCGAGCTCTACGACATCATCGAAGTCTATGATGCTGGGGAACGCCATGCATGGACCATACTGAGTCTAGACAGTACATCAGTTCGAACATCTCATCTCGAAGAAGACAACCATTAACTTTAAGTTGCTCCCCAAAAGCCTACCTGAGAAAACCGGATAGCCGCCGCTCCTCGTCCAGATAGTATTCTCGAACCCAATACTTGAGAAAAGCATTGTTGGCCGTCACGTGGGTCCGCAAGGTGCGGACCTCGCGTTCAGCCAACAGAAAGTCGTACGCCCACATGGTGCTTCTCCTTCTGTGTCAACAAGTACTGTGCGCTGCGAGCAAACTTACTTCCAAAGGAACTTCCCCGTAGCGACGTGAAAGGTGGCTGATCAATGGAACAGCAGTAGGAGAATCACGGATATATCCGATTGGAAACTTAGTTCTTGAGCGTCTTTTAGACCTCGGATGAATTGATTGTTATCAGCGTCATCAGCTCAGATGACGCGCGTCATCAAGGGGCGCTGCGAGCGCCCCTTTGCACTGTAGGAAAGCCTTCCTGTCACCTGCGTCGCCCTCGGGGTCTGTCAGCAATACCTGCCATGACGACACAATCTGTGTAAGTCTTGAATGAGTAAGAAGTGTTCGTACCTTTCATTGATTTTTTTTGCACTAAATTCAAAACATGATGATGTCATCATTAAGTCAATAATGTGCGAGAATATTCAAAGTGATAAATACTGACTCAATAATCATCACACCCGGACCACTACTCCACACTCTGCACTCGTGCGCGAAGACCTGACGACGGATCTCAGAACGACACAAATTGAAAATGAAAGTTGAAATCACTGAACGCCGACATGAAAAAAATCGCCGACTCGTCAGTCACTGTAATATCAGCTACGACTCAACTATAAACCAGAGAGTCAGATCTGACTGTCTTCATCAAATTTTCGCGGTGACAAAAGAACAGACCACTGACCCCCTGCATTTTCAATCCAGTCAAATTTCTACTCTAAAATTTCCAAGCGGGAGGCTCCCCTAAAGTTCTACATCGTATCGTTCTATTGTGACCTCTCTCCTGCTCAATGAAAGACTACTAGGAGAAACTTTCAATCGGAAGGAACGTCAGCGGCCAGGACGATAGTTGTTTGTCCGAGAAACTTCCGTATCCACACATTCACCGTGACGTCCATGATCGCAAATCACCCTCCGATATCATATTTGGTTATAAGAGTCTTCACTGAGCACACACTCACATGATCCGTCCCGAACGTGCGAGCACAGTGCGGAGAGTCACAGGCCGAAACGGGAGTCAGACTCAAGGGGAGATGTGAACAGCCCGCGCGTCGCTGGAATCTAGTTGCAGCATCACTGATCGAATCTAGCGACGTTCATCAGACCTTGATCCAGCGTTTGTCGCTGTGCTTTAATAGGCTTTACTTTTTGGTGTTATCAGCTCCCGGCACGAACTTGGTCATGTCTTTCTGGAAGCAATACCATGGTAAACCTCAGAATCGTGGGCGCCCGTCGTCTTCCCACGAGGATCCACAAATCAACCCCTCTGCAAGCGCGCCTTCTGTGTATTGGTGGATTTTGTCTCTGCCCGCGTACCCATGAGCTTCTCGCAGATCTTTGACCGAAAAGTTGTTGTGAGGCTGAGTGGATGAATCATCTTGTGTCACTGCCGTAACCGTACTACTACTCGAGCAATTTGCTTCACCATTTGGTATTATCACTGGATTATTTCCTGCGTTACATTGTATTATCCTGTACTTCTCAGGATCTTCTTCCTCGGGGGAGTCGGAGCAGGTGACGCCGAGATGTTCAGACGATGGACCGTCTATCGAGACATCTGTTGGACTAGATCTTGACACCTCCTCTGCACATTGTTCTGTCGCTGCCACTGGCGTCTGCTTCTTCGTTGGAAACAGATCCTCGTATTTGCGTCTGCCGTCTTCCATGCTCGGAGACGGAACTGCATGTTGACGCATGACTTGGGACATTGCCACCTGGCTGTCCATGCGATCGGTGTCGGCCCACTCCATTGCGAATGTCTCCAACGAAGATAACTCAAAACCGATTGCAACGACTTCTACTACAGCAAAAAAATGAAGAGACTCACGATGAATCTGCAACTTTCGAGCAAATTAAGCAGAACGACATAGGGCCGAAATTCCAATGAAGAGCTGATCGAGAAACGAACACTCTGCGATTCGGATTACAGTTACTCATGGACAAAAATTCGAGACATGTACGTACGCATCGCGAGACGTCTACTTGAATCGCAACGCTGCGGTCCGCGTCTCAGGAAGGGCGACAACGCGACGATATGGATTCACGCAAACGCGACGCCCATCAAGCAACGTTCCCGTGAGGTTGACACTTGCTGGGCTCTCTCATCGAATCCGAGACGACGACTATCACCACCACACCGTTGGCGCCCGCCGTTCTCGAACGAAAACCAACAGTCGGTTGTCACCTTGCGAGAACCTCGGATGCATAACTCAATTTGACGACATGTCGTCAGTAATACTAATGCCAATGGCTTGACACCAAGATCGAAGAACCTAAACACCACAATTGAATATCTTCAGCAAGTTGTTTACCTCCTGAGCGTCAATTCACTTATTGCGTCTCAGTATTTACAAGTTCGCTTTTCTCCCTCCTGAGTCCGCTATTTGCGACTTCCTTTTGCGATAAAAACGACACAGACATCTGTGCGCCGGCTCTTACATAAGTGTACAAAGCTGCCTCAGAGGACAGAGGACTCTCAGAGAGAGCGCTACGACAATCGATTCTGATCAGGTGGAGGCTTCGCCGCGAATACCTACAATGGCATCACTGTATTTTGCAAACCAGATGGTGGTCTCCTATTATTGGGCTGTATATTGGATTACAAATTCTTCAAGAGAACTTGCAACGCTTGCGGGAATAGGCTACAAATTCATGCTCGTATGTTTTGATTGCTAGCATACATTCAGAGTACCATATTAAATATTGTGGGGTTGCGCCGGGCCGACATCAGAATCAAATAGCGATCATCGCAATCAGATTATCATTATGCAACATGTATTTCAGTGTTCCAAATCTGTCCAGCT
>JACLAC010001205.1_pt1 | contig 19888 bp, 18 predicted proteins | sample 8027881 | NCBI WGS metagenome assembly JACLAC01 (sample SAMN15725517, study PRJNA655200) | protist metagenome | isolation source: fluorescence activated cell sorting (FACS) single amplified genomes of... | place: Spain: Blaines Bay Microbial Observatory, Mediterranean Sea | collected 2016-01-19 | reverse complement strand
GATATGTTTTGGTGTGTATAACTACTATCTATTAAATGAAAATGGATTCCTTTTAACATTACTTATGAGATGAATAAACAACGCCAATGATATCTAGGGAGTAACGGAGAACGTCAAGGTGATGTAAATAAGAGTAAGAACAGTTTCGAGGCATAGTGCCTGTTCGATGAATGAGACAGTCAAAGCTTTTCCTGCATTCATTTGGTCTGCTGTGAATTCAATATTTTGCCTTTTGATTTCCAGAATTTCATTGCACCTCGGTGAAGTGGAGTCACGATTCCTGTCAAACCGGAATCAATACTCATATCCTTTGCCGTTGATTTAACCCTAACCAAGTAAGCCAAGCCATCAGGTGTATAGATTGTTTCCAATATTTTTCAACAGCATCAACGGAAACATTTCTGCCTGCTGTTAAGAGAGTTGAATCTTGATAAGTGACGACATCATAATCTACCCCATGATAAGTTCCTGATGGAATGATCACTTTTGAGTAGAAAGGGTGATCAGCAAAGAAATCACTTTTTTCTTCAACATCTCTATGGATAGGAAGCAGCTTGATCACTCCCATTGATGCAACACGCGTTATTGCAAAAATTTGGGAACCCCGCAAAGACCCAAAGTGCATCAACTTGTTTTGCCATTAATGCCTTAGCACCCTCATTGAATCCCATATATCTTGGCTGGATTTTGCTCCAGATCTTCAATCCATCAAAAAGTCTTTGTGCTGCAGTGGCAGAACCGGAGCTCACCTTGCCGATAGCGATCCTTTTTCCGAAAGCTAAGTCAAAAATTCAGTTGATGCCAGAGCTCTTCGGTACGACATGATGTGCTGGCACACCATACAAGTAAGACAGGGCATAGACATTTCGATATTGCCTGCTTCTCTTACCTACTAGAAATCCATTCCTTCCAAGATAAAGGTCACCAGAGTAAGTGATTCCAAGATCGGCCTCTCGGTTGTTCACTTTCTTCATGTTTTCAAGAGAACCTGCTGAAGGTTCCGATCTTATTGTAATGTTCAACTTTGCGTTTGAATAATCAGTGATACCTCTTGCGAATTATTTGAATGTCCCCCCGTCTGGTCCACCCGAGAAAACAAATTCTCGACTCAGTGTTTCCAAGGGTATAGTCAACATAATGGGGGGCGTTAAAAAACATAAAATATATTTCATTTATTCCCTGTTAAACCTTAGATTTATTCAAAAATACTATGTAAAAAAATCATATCTACCATGTACAACGATTAGAGCAATGTAATAATAACCCTACATTAAACAGCATGTATCGAAAAGGCAGTATTGAAAACCCACTTACCGCCATATGAACAAAACGAAATCTATGAAATTTTGCACCTCAGATAACAATTCTCAAAGTTCATGATTGAATTTAGCTTTATGTGAATCATTAACTGGAGTGAAGTGTACATAGGCATTTTAATAAATACTTACTATTACTAAGGGTCAATTCTTTGAGAAGCCACTTGAAAAAAATCCTTGGCCCGACATTCCAAGAACAAGTATCCTTGTTGGCTGCCCTACTTGCTACCACCACCTCATTCATGTCTTGCCTTCTACCAATAATAACCTCTGTAAAAACTGTGACATTTGTATTTTTGATCTTTGCCTCATTTTTTAGTCATGCGGGATCTCAAATTTCCCAGAGTTTCCGAAGCTAAATACAGACAAATCCATGTCAGCTGGTTTTTTGTGATTACTCACGCAACACCCTGCCGATCACGTTCACAATCAGAGATATCATCCTTGGGCTTGGTGGTCCTATTAGAAATCTAGGCTTGCCAGGAAGACCACCATACCCGCAGATTTGTATACGCGCACTTATGACTCTCCTAATGCATAGTGCCAATGCAGGATAACATTCAAGCAGTTCTAAATTAGATGCTTGTCCTAAGTTTACTTGATTAAATCAGGCTTACACTCACCCGGTTAAAGATCTTTGTAAAAAACGACTAGACAAACGATCCAGAAGACAGTTTTACGCACGACTGGGTCTTGGCAGAGCTCTTTCGGAGTGCCAATTTGTTGTTTATGGATTATCTAGATCTCATAATCAGTTCTTACACCTTACTAGTGGTATTCACATGTGAAGATAGTATCTTACCGTTGTAAACTTGGGCTTGTTCAGGGCTTTGAGGAGAGAATTAAGCGTTTGTTGTGCGTTTTTCAACATTCTGATCTAGCGACTACATTATGTAGTTGACATCCAGCCTAATCCATCCAGCAGAAGCAACCTTATGATCAATTGTATCAATTTCATTATTTGATATTTACCATCACTGCTGGTAATTCATCGGCTAAATCTCCTTAATACAACTTTCTTGCTTCCAGAGAATTAAACGAATTTTCCAAAATCTCTTAAGTAAATTTTAATATGAAAGTTCTAGTAATTGGTGCAAACGGTAAAACCGCAACTCGAATCGTTTCTCTAATTAAAAAAGAGACAGCCCACGAACCTCTTGCAATGATTCGAAACTCAACCCAACGAGCTAAATTTGATGATTTAGGAGTGGCCACGATTTTAGAAGATCTAGAATATCCAATAGACCATGCGATCATGGGATGTGATGCAATTATTTTTGCTGCAGGATCTGGTGGTCACACAGGAAAGGATAAAACTGTGCTTGTCGACCATATTGGTGCAATTAGGTCAATGGTGACCGCACAGGTCCATGGAGTGAAACGCTACCTGATGCTGAGTGCAGTTAATGCAGTCGAAGACAGTAATTCGTCTGTAGCCCACTATCACAAGGCCAAGGCCTTTGCTGACCTTCATTTGATGGAGACAAATCTTGATTGGACAATCGTCTGCCCGGGTAATTTGCGTGACGATGAGGGCAATGGGTTAGTTTCCGTTAGTTCTGAGATTATTTTACAAGGCCCAACTACCCGGGATAATCTAGCTACCACTTTAGTTTCTTGTCCGGAACTACCCAACACGATTGGCAAATGTTTTAGTCTTATTGAAGGAAAGACACCCATCAAAGAAGCACTCTCAAGTGTCTAAGATAATATCTTCAAATTAGACTGAATTGTTTTATAAGATTCTTCATTTCAACATTTCATCAATCACGCTTTGTGATCGGTCAGCAATGTTCTGTTGAGCTGAAGCCAGGAACTTGGCATATCGCTAAGCCAGAACATATTATGACCAACAAAAATTACGATTGCTCTAACTTCTGTGATTACCATAGGGATAGGCAATGTACCTTGCTCTTGTGCTGCAAATATATGTTACAATTTTAGACAAACCAGGATGGGATGGGGCTAATCTTCGTACTATCAACCTATGTTGCCTGCAGGAAAGCTATGAAACGGACTCATATTTTATTCGGAGTGTTTGGGGTAGAATTTGAGAGTTGGAGTCCCAATACTAAAGATGGGGGTAAGATTTTACTCCCCCTTGAAGATGGAAAGGGGAAGCAGAATTTCAAGTAGCACTGGACACAGTACGATTGAGAGTACCAATCACGCTGACAGTACCGCCTGCTTCTGGAAGATTTGCCAAGCTGGTGGAGAGGCTAACCACAGGCGCAGGGAGACCATTTCCACTTCCTCCTCCTTGAGCCTCATCGCTATCGGCTCGGGGGAAGTTTACATCATGGACAATGGTGCCTTCCCTCAGGTCACAGCCTGTTTGCAGCAGCTCCAAAATGATAAGGATAAGAAAATATTGCAGTAGGTATTTCATCCTAGAGTCTCAGAATATTTCCTCTCTACATTCCCTTTCAGCTCAACAGACAACCAATCTGATCCTATTGCACATGCAGGATCTCTTTTCAATTGAGCTTCCAGAGTCCTGTCTGACTTCACCAGGGCATTCCGTAAATCAGGCGCAATGAGCCGGTGATTCAGCAAGAGCCTTTGCTTCGTGCCGAAGGAAAGAGCGCTGAGATCAATGAATGTTAAGGGCTCAGGCGTGCTACCCTGAGAAGCCTGAAGACCCACTGATCCATCTCGTAAAAGAGCACGATGCTCTGTACGAAAAAAAGTGGTCAGCGGGCTCAGGTTTTTTAAGTCGAGGAAACTCAAAGATCAGCTAGGCTCTCACAAGCGTTCAACAGGCGCTTGCAAAGCCGGATTTGTAATTGGGCAGAGTGCCTAATGGAAGTGAGGAGTCCATTCCTACTAAATACTTTGTGTGGTTGATGTTGGCTGTTCTGCTACATCGAACAACCCCCTGACTAAAATGCATAAATTTGAAATATCTATGCCACTATCTATCTAAGCGAAGAGGGTTGGTGCAAGGGGAAAATGCACGTTTCTTTCAGAGCACTTGTCAAAAGCGGTTTAAAGCTTAACGCGAAAAAAAGAGCAGAGCAAGGGCGCTGTTGTGACGGCGATGGAGCCAGAGGATAAGGGAATTTGGCCAAAAATCAGAGCTGGAGTCCCAATCTAAAAAGGGCACGCGTGTTTTGCTCCCCTCCAGGGGAGTAAAGACAGGGCACAAAAAAAACAATGCATCTCCAACTGGGTCGAATACCAACAGTGCCTTGAAAGGCAGTTGGATCCTGTATCAACCCAGTATGATTTGATTTTTGGTTTCAGTAGAGAATCCAAACCGTGCTCAGCCTTGTTCACAATGCCCTGTTCTGCTGCGAAGGTGAATTTAGCGTAGCGGCGCGTCGTTGAAGAGCCGGGGACGTGTCCTAGTTGATGCGCGACTTCAGCTTCAGTGGCGAAGTTGGAAAGCATCGTGGTTCCCATCGTATCGCGCAGGCAGTAATTCGACCTAAATTCTTTAGGGATGTGAGCCTGATCTCTTAGTTTGCTGGAACGCTTCTTTAAGCTATCCAATCCGCTTAAACCACCATAGTTTATCGCAAATACGTAGGGATTTCCCTGAGGTTTTGCTAAATTATTATTCAGTAGTTCTTTGCAGCAACAGCACCTCACGAACTTTTTCATTCACCGTTTGAAACAGTGTTTTACTTTCTTGGTATCCCGCTTGACATATTTCTTCTGATGAAAATCAAAATCCGTTCATAACAGCTTATATGCTCCTCAAACCTTGGTCTTGTCTAACAAATTTACCTATGAGTTACATATTAAAAATTAGATTGCATTAGCACTTGTAGCCTATCAAAAATATCAAACAATCATTAAAAGAAATCGTTTCATATCCTCTGTAACGCTCTTCAATTTCTGTAATGCCTTTGTTTAAACAATCATCGTCAAATTCTGACAAATGTGACCAGAATCTATTTTTTAACATATCAACCCAATCTTTTTTAGATATATGTATTTTAAAATTTACTTCTTTCAAGGCAACTTCAAATCCATGAATTTTCTGTGCTTCTATAAATAATTTTGTAGGCGGTTGTATCTCTCTCCATTTTTCGACAGCTTCTGAAAAGAAAGGGTACTCAGTTTCTTGATTTCTCGTAATTGTTAGTACGGTCCCATCTTCCGTAAGTTGATTGTAAATACCTTGATAAACTTGATAAATTTCATTCTCAGAAAAATGATGGATGACTTCTTTGAGCAAACATTTTTCATAACAAAAATTTTTATCTTTAACAAATTTCAATCCATCCATTAGAATTGGTTCTAAACAACTATAATTTTCTGCATAATTCAGCATTTTTTCATTTGAATCTACCGCTAAAATCTTTTTTTTGAGGCTGCAAATCTCTGCTAGAGCAGACTCCGTACTACCGTTCCCACATCCGATCGAAGCTAATTTAGATTCTGTACTAAGATTTAGATATTTTCTTACATTATTTAAAACATTTTTTTGGTACCTTGTATCAGCCTCGTAAAAAATACATTGAGAATAACTCTTACTAATTTTTTCGTAAAAACCGTAAATTTTTTTTTGACCAATCAATAGTTTAAACTCTTCACTAAAGTTTTATTTAGAATTGATTAAGATCCAAAAATAAAAGCTGGTTAACATTTTTTTCAAGATTAATGGAAAAAGTTATTAGATCATTAAATTTCATATAGTAAAAGTATCAATATTTCTAAGAGGGTGTGTGCTTACAGATCAGATCCTCTAAACTATTAAAATCGTTTACTAAATATTGCTTGACAGAAATTGAGTTGAAAACCGACACAGGAATCTTAGTGTAAAAGGGAGTAAGGATTTTTTGTTACTCTTAAGGAATACTCATCAAAGTAAGGAATCAGAGGCTGGCTGCTACGCGAGGTATATCAATCGCTCTTGGCACCTCTCTAACTCGTCTCAATATCTCGACCAACGTTTCCAACCTCTGCAAAGCAACCTAATAATCTTTTCCCCAATAAAGCCAACGATTGATTTCAATCATTTGTGATTGGACACGCTGATCTTTGTTATAATGCTTCATTGGAAAAATGGTCCCAATAAAAGGCTGATCCCGAGCAGTTATCTTCTCAACTTTTGATACTAGTTCTTCAGGAGTATGAAAGTCATCCGTCCCCAAGCAAAAGTCTGGTTGAAGAGCTGTTTAGATTAGTTCATAGGGTAGAGGCAGAGTTGGAAAGCCATGACTCTCAAGAATTAGACAATGGTCATTAGCCAAGAGAGACTCCTCAACTGCCTCTTTCACCTTTTGGTGAAGAGGATTGTAAAATCACTCCGGTATTTCTTATCTTTTACTCTCTCTGATAAATCCGATTAGCTAAATAACAGAAAGTAATTATTCAAATTCTCCTATCAGTTGCCGTCGGCAACTTTAGGTTAGCATTTTCATTTTCTCGACATCGCAAGTATCAATGTTGATCAAGCACACTTAGTGTGCATAAATAAAAAAAATGTCGTAGACTGTTTTTTCATTGCCTATTCACTTGAGAGCATTCCCCGTTGATGAGACTGAAAATATGTAGATTTATATTTTTTACCATCTATCTTAATTTGTTAGAACTAGGGCCTTTGAAATCTTCATATGTCGAAATTGAGACTCATCTTGCTTATGCAGCTGGCAAGAACAATTCACATTTTAAAATTCTAAGCAATTGTTAACCAGTGATGATGATCACAACAAGAGCTTAAATTATTAACAGTATGATTTTTTTGAATTGATAAATTTGGTAGATTTTACAACCAATCTTTTTTTGGTTCAAAGAAACTTCGATCTAAGGATTTTTATGGAACAGGATTCAAAAAATAATTCTTTGGATAAAGTTAGATCCCACCTCCAGAGAGAGTGCTTCAATAAACTTTTCATAGGTGGAAAGTTTGTTGAACCCATCGAAAGAGAAAAACTTCCAACTTATTATCCTGCAACTGGAGAGCTTTTACATGAGTTTCCGAGAGGAAAGGCTAATGATATCCATGCCGCTATTTCAGCATCGGAACGTGCTTGGGCCGAAGGTACTTGGGCAGCTATGAGCGCAGTTGATCGCGCAAAAATCGTAGCAAAGATGGCACAAGGAATTGAAGACAACAAAGAAATGCTTGCTGAAATCGAAGCGGCAGATGTTGGCAAGCCTTTTCGTCAAGCCTCTATGACTCTTGGTGGAGCTGCAAATGAGGGGAAATACTGGTGTTCACTTGGAAAGGCTTTAGATGAAGAACAAGATTTACCAGTTAATTCTGGTGGTGGGAAAGGTGGACTACCTCCAGAAGAGTGGAACGTTGTTTACAGGCGAGACCCTATAGGTGTGGTAGGCTTGATCTCAGCTTGGAATTATCCTCTCAACGTCGCGTTCCGTAAAGTTTGTCCAGCATTAATCGCGGGGAACTGTGCCATTCTTAAGCCATCTGAAATTGCTGGACTGTCTTGTATGTTCATTGGAAAACTTGCCCACGATGCTGGTATTCCTCCTGGGGTTTTTAATATTGTCACTGGTGATCGTGATGCAGGTGTAGCTTTGACTTTATCACCATCAGTATCAATGATCTCTTTTACAGGCTCTTCGATCACAGGCAGCAAGGTTATGGAAGCTTGCGCACCCAAACTTTCACAGGTCGCACTTGAATTAGGTGGAAAATCAGCTCTGGTAGTGTTTGATGACACAGACCTTGATAAAGCCGTTGAGACTACTATGAAAGGTTTCCTCACCAACGGTGGACAAATCTGCACAGCCCACACACGACTCATAGTTCAAGATAATTTTAAACAACCCTTGCTCAATAGGTTAAAGGAAGAGCTGGAGAGACTTCCATTTTGCACAAACCCAATAACTGAGAAAAATCGTGGCGATAGAGCTTGGGAAGATGGAAAAACAGATGTAGTGCAGCCTGTAGTTTGTGATTCACAACACAAAAAAATCTTGGGGTTTCTGAATGAAGCCAAGGCAGCTGGTGTTGAAATTTTAACCGGTGGGGGAGTGCCAGATGAGAAAGTTGTAGGGCATTCTGGTGGATATTTTATTCAACCTACTGTTTTGGTTAACGTAGGGCAAGAAACAGATGTTTGGCAAAAGGAAGTTTTTGGCCCAGTTCTATCTGTTCGATCTTTTTCTAGCGAGGCAGAAGCTGTGCTAGAAGCGAACTCTACAAAGTTTGGACTTGCATCTACAGTTATGTCATCAGATCCGGCTAGGGCTATGAGAGTTGCAAACCGAATAAGAGCCGGGGCAGTGTATGCCACATCAACTGGTGAGGGTATTTTAGCGGAGCATCCAGCTGTATCTCGCGGCGGTTTTGGTTGCTCTGGTGTTGGACGTGAACTCGGTATTAGTGGGTTACATGAATATACTGAACTGAAGAGTGTAAACTACACAGGCTTTACGTTAACTGATGCTAAAATAGAGGATGCAAAGTAAACTATTGAGCGAAAGTACTTGCTCAGCCGAACTAAAATTTGCTTGGTTGAAGAGAGTTATTAATCAAGGACGATTAAGCCTGATTTGGAGGCAGGCTAGTTTTAAAAGTTCTGAAGAAAGCCTTAAATGAAGCAATCTAATGCAGAATTTAGTAGCTAGGTTACACTTCCAAATTCAGCAGGGCTTTTTCATACATACTCTCGCATTGCCAGGTTGCTTAAGCTGAGATTTTAGATTTAAGGCTTTCAACAACACATCACACTTCCTGGCAATCGTCAACATCCAGACAGTTGCTATCAGCGTACCTTCCCAATCAATCGGGGCCAGTTCGATGGTTTCCAGCAGTGTAAAGCCCGCTTCCGCTCAAAGATCCTCGGTCGCTGAAACGGCTGATTTAGAGCTTTCTGGGCAGTCTCGAATTCTTATGCATAAAGTGCTTGATTCATCTACTCACCGTGCTTGCTGGCTAGAAGATCTGCCTGAATCTATAATCTTCTTACTCTCGCCTCCTAAGCCTCAATTAATGCTGCCTTACCTTGGGATGTCTTTTGAGACCAACACCCTACCTTTCCGATCTTTTCCCAGATTTCGATTTACCCAACCATACACTTAACAAATTGGTGGGAATTTCTATCCGAGTTTAACCTACAAATTACAGAATTTAGTTATCATTTAGCACCTCTCCCAAACGTCTCAACATGCTGACAAAATTTTAGCACTTTCTGAATCAATCGAATAATCCTCTCCCGAGCAAAGTCAGCGGTTGACCTCAATCATCAATGGTTGGACACGCTAATTTTTGGAATAATGTTTCATCGGAACAATGGCTCCACTGAAAAGTGGATCGAGCATTACAAGAACTACAACTTTCTAGTTCACTTTCAACTCTATAAATACTTCGAAATAAGTTCAAGGTTTTGATAAAATATGATTTTTTATGGTTTTAAGCGCCCCAAGATTCTCGTGCTTTTTCAATTTCTATATTTTTACCTTCTTTGTCCCCTTTCCATCAGTCTCTGTACGCAATAGGATTATCAACAATCCAACGATTATCAATGGAATCAGATTCAGGTCGAAATCTAACATCACATGTAAAGCGCAACATATCAGAGTTATTTCTCAAAGAACCATGAAAGGTGTAAATACTAACTATTAACACATCTCCTGGGTCATAATCTCCGACTAACCACTTTGTTTTTATAAGTCTGCTTAATTCAGAATAATTATTGGTAAACCATCCACCTTCAACTAAATCCTTATCAACATCCATTCTTTCATAAGTTTCTCTTATTTTTTAAGATTTGGGTGTTTATGTGATTTATCCAAAACAACCATAGGCCCATTATCTTTAGTTACTTTGCCAACTGGAATCCACATAGTAAGTAGATTTTTGGATCCAATACTCATATAAACAACATCCATACAGGCTTCTGTACCATAATTATTCTTACCAACAACTCTAACCCATTTAGAAGGTTTTGCAGGCTCTTCAAAAAGTTTTGCAAAGAAATTAAAGCTATTCGGATGTTCTAAAATTTTAATAAATTCAGGGTGATGAGTTATCTCTTTTTTCCCTCCAAAAAAACACGATTCATTCTCGCTTTCTGGTTTTTCAATGGTTGAACCTTCAGTAAATATTTCTTGTTTATTTAAATATTCATAGAATATTTCTCTAGCATTTAGTACCTTACTTTGAGGAATTAATTGTCTTAAACATAAATATCCATCAGTATTTAATCATTCATATAATAATTATATATCTTCATTAAGATAAGAACTTTTAATTTCTCCTAAGATAGTATTAAAATCGACTTTTTATTCACCCAATTGATAAACCATTTTTCTTCTTTGTATCGATTATCAGGTTAGCATCCTAATTTTTTCGATTCTGCCCGCGGTGTCACCTGAGATTAAATTTCGTTGCAAAGGACAAAGTGAACTAGCATCGGCAATTTGAATGTGACGCCCTCGCCATTATCTGCCCCCATGAAACATCTGCGATTCCACTTAAACTACCCAGTGAAACAGGTCCGGTCATTATGTCAGCTTGCGTGTTGGCGAAAAGTGGCCAGAGGGAATTATTCCAGGAAGCCAGGAAAAGGACGATGCACAGAGCTGCAATTGTCGGTTGGGCAATCAGCAGTGCCAAGAAGAAGATCTTCCATTCACTGGCACCCTCAAGGCGTGCGGCATCATGTTAGAGGCCTTACATAGGGTACTGTAATTGAGAATATGGTGTGAAACTCAATTGGGATTCAGCAACCGGTTCATGGGCCAAAGCAAGTATTGCAAAATTTTCTATAACCCTTCCAAAATGAACATCTGACGATCCACTCCACCATTCAATTTTGCACAAGCTGCCTTGTATTCCTCACTATCATAAGCTTTTTGCGCAGCTTCCAGACTTTCAAATTCACTAATTACTGCTCTTAGCGGGGTGTTGCCTTCCTTACTGATGATATTGGTGCCTCGAGCAAGAAATTGGGCACCATTGGCTTCCATAGCAGGCCGGGCATCAACAGCATACGCTTTCAGTTTTTCGGGATCGTGTATCTCATCGTAGACTGCAATAATATAAGCTTTGGCCATCCTTGTTTTCTCATTGGAGTAAATAATCGATTTTGATTTTGGGCACTAAACCCACTTAAAGATTTTCCGCAAAAAAATAGTATTATTTAGCGAGTTAGCAAAAAGCAAGTAGAGCTCTTTCAGGGAAGTCATTTGATAGTTGTGCCTATACAACTGGCTGCTGGTGAAAAAATTACAGTCCAACATTTTATGAAACCGAAGTGCTGGTCGGATTATTTGAATTTTCTCTGTGTGTTTTAATGGCAATCCCTACTCCCGCAGCAACGATCACTACCATTCCGAGGATCGTCAATTGATCCGGTAGATGGTCGAAAAATAGCCAACTCAATAAGGCTGCCCAAACAACGTGCACCCAATTGGCAGGTGCAATCAGGGAAGCTGGTGCGTACCTGTATGCAACTGCAAAGAGGTAGTGTGCCACATTAATGATTATTCCAAGCAGCGCTATCAAACCAAGATCTATCATGTTGGGGAAATAGCCCTCCCAAGTAAACAATGCGAGTAGTCCAGAACAGGGTACACTGATCAGGATAGAATAGAAAAGTAGAGCATAGCTGGTTTCTGTCTTGGTAAGTACTCTGGTCATCATGTGCAGTGTAGCCGCCAGTAACGCTGTTAGCAGGGCAAAGGTGACGCCTAAAGTTTCTAAATCTCCTCCGGGCCTCGCAACCATCAAAACTCCTGCAAAACCCAATGTAGCAAACCCCCAATTTATTGAACTTACTTGCTCACCCATCAGCGGAATAGAGATGATCATCACTAGGATCGGAAAGGAATACAGAATGGAAATCGTTTCACCCACGGGCATGAGTCGCAGAGCATGGCCTATTGATAGAGAAGCTAGTACCAAGATCAGTCCTCTGAGAAGTACCCAGCGAGTACGATTAATTTTCCATAAATTTCTACCTATCTTTGGCCAAATGAAAGCCAGGATAAGTATCAAGCTCACCACGGAACGAATGACCATGATTAACTCAACTGGGTAACGTTTTGTCAAATACTTGGTCAAAACCTCACCTAAGGCAAAAAGGAAAACCGTTCCAATGACGATAGTAAATGCTGTCAAAGTTCGATTTTCTGTATGGAGTGAGGGGTCGGACATTAATTAAATTAGCCGGCGAGACGATACTGAAGAAGGTAGGATCCAGTTTATATAGGATTCCTTTGACGTAAATATTAATTACCTATTAAGTGCTTGGTAAGCAGAGGCCACCTTGTTAGCCTTTTCCATGGCGGCAGTCATTGACTTCGAATCAATTAGTTCAATAACTTCAATACCTGTATTTGCTCCTGAAGAACCAATCGTCATTTCAGCCGCTGCAATTACTTCAGCAGTTACCTCTGCAATAGTTACTATCTCAGCTGTGTTGACGCTGAAATGCGTTTTTAGCATGTTCATACCAAGCCCACCAGTAAGTGCTTCGAGCGCAGCCTCACGATCCGATAGATTGTCAACATAGCCTTTGAAGGCTTCATTACTCGGTTTGCTTTCGTCATGTGAAGTGCCATTTTGCTCCTGTAGCCAGTGGATGTTCTGCCTAGACGCAACAATTTTAACATCAATGTGTGAAATTCAATCAAATAGTTGGTAACTAAAAGATTCAACAAAATTAATTGTTATCTAGACTTAAAGCTTAGGCCAACGGATTTATAGTCCACAGTGTAAAGAGAATAAACTACTATGAATAACGGGATATTAACAAATAAATACAAACATTTTCCAAAATAATAGCAAAAATATCGCAATTACATCTTCAAAGGGCCATACAAATTAAGCCTTTGCTCTTATTTATGTGCTTGTACTTCAAATGAAAAAAAGCAGTGGTGCAAAAACATACAGGAGTGATTTGGCGATAAGACCAAGTATGCTGTACTTGCTCTAAAATCATCCAAGTTGGTAATGGTTTTTGATAAGAAAAGGGGTACAAACTGACACCTCACCTCTTTACGCTGTTGAGTACAGGCTTTTTCTAATTTTTTATAAATTTGTTCGACAAAATATTAGATAGAACATCAATTGACATTAATGAATCAGGTGTAGATTATAATTATATAGGAAACAATTAATTCAATTCTTTAAAAGACAATCATTTAAAGTAGTGGTGAAAAGTAGCTAAATAAATGATATTTAAGAAAAGATTTGGAGATAATTCCTTATTTTTGAAGCCTGCGAGAAGGAATTTCTCAAACAGATGTAAGTTCGGGTTGATCAGAGGTTATTAGATAAAACTTTGTCAGACAATCTTACTGTAAGTTGAGATAAAAAAATTATATTAAAAAGTGATGAGAATTTTTCAACTGATAATATCATAAATTGAGATTACCATGAGGATAAAATACTTGAAATGTGATTGGGGTATGGAAAATTATGGCAACCCAAAAGAACGTCTTAAAATGTACAAGAATGCTGGTTATGACGGTGTTGAATGCGCAAATATTGGCATGGATGCAAAAGAATTTGCTGATTACACAGACGAATTGGGCTTAGAATATGTTGCTATGGTATTTTGTGATACGGAGCAAGCATTTGAGGAGCAACTTACTGAAGTAATTAATAGAAGACCTATTTTAATCAACTGCCATCCTGGAAGAGATTTTTGGGATTTTGATCGAGGTTGTGATTTTTTTGCAAAAATTTTTAAAATAGCTTCATCTGTAGACGTTGAAGTACTTTATGAAACTCACAGAACAAGACTACTCTATGCACCATGGACTACGAAAAAGTATCTTGAAGAATTTCCTAACATGAATCTAACAGGAGATTTTAGCCATTTTACGACTGTCTCAGAGGGTAATATGTGTGGTAATGGATATAAGGAATTAATGGATTTCATCATACCTAGGACATTTCACTTGCATGCTCGCGTTGGCTATCAGAATGGACCACAAGTACCAGATCCAAGAATAGGTATGGGTTTACAGTGGACCGAACGCTTTGAGGAGTGGTGGGATAGAGTTATACAAAGTTGCAGCGATCAGGAGAGAAAATTTATTACAATTAATCCTGAATTCGGTCCACCAGAGTATCAGCCGTTTCATCCCTCATCAGGTAAACCACTGGCAGATATTTGGGACATATGCCTGTGGATGACTAATAGATTTAAAGAACGTTGGGATCAGAATGCTTCTAGGCTCATCTGATAGAAACTAAGTCAAAAGATTACAGTACTGATTTCTAGTTTTCGGATCCTATCATCCACCCTAAAGATTTTTTTAATGAAAGTAATTAATTATAAATTCAATTAAAGCCTATTGATTATATTTGTTTGATTTTTCTTCAACTTGAAAAAGCAGGAGCGACAAAGCATCCGACAGTGGATTTAGTGATGGTACCAAGCATCCTTCATTTGCTCTAGAATCATCCAAGTAGGTGATGGTTTTTGATGATGAAAGGGGAACGAACTGACACCCCAACACCCCATGTTATCATACACAGCGCCGCCCTAATCCGTCTCAATATCTCCATCAGTGTTCTCATCCTCTCTGAATCAACTGAATGATGATCTTTCAAATAAAGCTAACGATTGATCTCAATCATTAGTGATTGGATACGCTGATCTCTGTGATAATGTTTCAGTGGCACAATGGACCCACTGAATGGCTGATTCAGAACAGTTGAATAGCTGCAACCCTCTAATTTCTCATCAACATTTGCCACCAGTTTTTCAAGTGTATGAAATTCATCCATCTCTAAGCAAAAGTCTGGTCGGTAAGCAGTTTGTTATAGCTCATTTCACATAGGAGTCCTTTGAGCTTTTAGGGAATAGCAACGTATAGTTGCCTAAATTTAAAAACTGCCTTAATGTTCAATTATAGCGAACTGGATATAGATCAACACGCAAGAGCTATGTACTTTTTCCCACTCTAATAATTATCTCAGGAAGCATTTAAGCCAGAATAGTTTCAGTTGATTTCGGATTAAGTGCACTGAAAAATAGCTAAGGGGTATGATTTGAATTTATTTTTGATACGTCACGCGGAATCTAGAAACAATATCTGTAAAAACGATCAGGAACGTGTTTCAGATCCAGAACTCACAGAGAATGGGCGTTTACAAAGCACTTATCTGGCGGAGTTTCTTCAAAAAGGCTTTCATCTATCCCATAAAGAGTTTGAAGAAAATAAAAAACCTTTTGACCAAATCTTTTGCAGTGCAATGCAGAGATCTCTAGAAACAGTTAGTCCGATTGGTGTCTCAATTGGGCTCAAACCTGAAGTATGGCTTGACATCCATGAAGTAGGAGGAATTTATGAATTCAATGCTAATTTTACTGAAAAGATTGGACTCCCCGGGCTGAATCGAAAACAAATTCATTATAATTTTCCAGATTATTTACTTCCAGAAAGCATTGACGATGAAGGGTGGTGGAATAGAAGTGCGGAAACTCTTCAAGAAGTAAGTCTGCGTGTAGAAAAAGTCCTCAATATCATTAAAGATCTTGCAGAGGCAAATGTTCGTTTAGGCTTGGTGACTCATGGGGTTTTCATAAGTAGTTTTTTAAGTTCACTTTTTAATTTAAATATTGCAGATAGCATCGCTTTTCAGAGTCATAATTGTTCCATTTCCAGATTAACTTTTGAAAGAAATAAAAAGGTTACGATTCAATATTTGAACTTTTACGGTTACTTGCCTGAAAATCTGAGAGTCCCCCGCCCTGACCTGAATGTAGAAAATGGTTGAAAATATCGAGGATCTTAGTTTCAAAGATTTGGGGAAAATTTCTTTTAATAATACCTAGAACTACGATTGGAACAGTCTCTAATAGTTATAAAAAAAATTTAATCACCTTCTCTAGTTCATTTTTAGATTCATTACAGGATGATTTAAAAAAGCACAGGGTATTTTGTAAAAATTAACCACATACTCCAAAAGAATATTTCTTTTCAGTGATTGCATTGTTGATGAAGAGAATGAAACTTCAGGAATGTCTTATGGGAGAAAAGATTTACAGAATTTATTAGTTGAGCATAAGTCATCAGCATTGGATGAATTGACACTAGGACTTAAGAAAAATTTATCACAGTGGAGAAATTCACAACCTAGAAGAGATGATTTATCGTTTATAGCTAAAGAGCCAATTTAAGAATTATTCTTCAGATTCAATTTGCTTTTGAGAATCAGATTATATGATCAGTCAATCAATTACATTAAATCATGATAAATCACCCGCTAATCTGCTCGCAAAAATTCATCAGAATAGTCTGGATCATCAACTGCACACTGGCCTGTTTTGAAGGCACAGAAATTTCTAAAGCTGAACAAGCCTTTTCCAATAATTCAAACTTTTTTACCATGTGTTAGAAAGATCATTAGCTGTCGATTCAGTCAACGCACAATAGTTGTTTCTTCCCAAAAAAGGCGCACCTAAAGAATTCTTTCAGAATAGTGGTGTTTTTTTATTTTGGAGGTATAAATTTCTGTAAAATTTTAAATTTGGAATTCTCAAAATTTTTTTTCAAAATTAAAATGAATGAAATAGAAAAGTACGAATTCGATCGTAAAGGATATATTATTATCAGGAAACTGCTAAAAAAAGAACAGGTTAAAAATTTGCTTTCATCTATAAATTTATTGGAAAAACATGCAATTAAAAATTTGAAAAAACCACCGCGTAAAATGAGCCCTTGGGGTCCCGAGTATCATCTTAACGCAAAAAAAGGCTATCATGCCCAGGGCGAAAAAAAAGATGGTGGATCAATAATTATTGAAGATTTTTGGAATGCGGATTCAACCTTTGATTGCCTAATTAATCATGGTCCTACCATGCAGTATATTAATGCGGTTATTCAAACACGCCCGACTATCAATAACTCAGAAATTCGCATTCGTTATTATCAAAATAAGACTGTCAGTCATGGTGGAAACACCCATGGCAGATCCTCAAACTTATCCTCTCAAAAATACAAGTATGGTTTTGGTGAAAATGGCATCGACTGTATGATGATACGAATGATTTACTTCGTGCATGATTGTAGAAATGATCAAGGAGCTTTTTGTGTTTCTCCTGGTACTCACAAGTCTAATTTAACTAGTCCATACAATAGAAATCCTGATATGGATCCAAGTATGGTTGGGTTGGAAGTGGAGGCTGGGGATGCAATATTGTTCACAGAGAGTTTGCGACACGGTGGATTTAGCAATTTTTCACAACAATCACGTAAAACAATACATGTAGGCTATGGCCCTCATTGGATGATGTCACAAAATATGGCTACAATGGATGAAAAACCATTTATTTTACCGAAAACATTCGCCAGGTTATCCGAAGAGCAAAGCCTCCTTTTTAGACCATGGTAAACCAAAGGAGTTGTTAAAATAGTAATGCAACCATTATTTACTGATTCATAGTTCCAGGCACATCCACACGGATTTTTCTTATACGACCATCACCACTAAACCTTTCACGGCCCAACACGGTTGATTCACAAAGAAATAAGTCCCTACAATCATTTCCGCCTAACATGCACGCGTAAGCACTTTTTTCTGGATCTTCGAGTTCAATGACCTGTTTAATTTCTCCTCCATCAGCAACACGAATCCAACCCCCAGAATCTCCATAAGTAAAGTAAGGACATGCCACCCAAGCACAACCCTCCTCATCAATACAAATCCCATCTGTTGGTACTCCGAGGTAAGCAAAGGGACAACGATTGGACAGCGTTCCGTCGTGATTAATGTCCCATTTTGTAAGTGAGTATGAGAAGGTTTCAGCAATTATCAGTGTTTTACCATCCGGCGTAATTATGCCACCGTTAGGGAAACAAACTCTATCCGCTACAATTTTTGAATCTCCTTCTGAATTGACCATTACTATGTAACCAAATCTTGGTAAATTGTATGGGCCCGGAGGAGATGATTCACTCAAACCTGGTAGATAGGCACCTGCGTATGCTGTTCCATCTGACTTTACTACCATATCGTTTGAACAGGTATTATATCTAGTTGAAATGTCAGCATAATGAGATGCATCAGTCCTTGATAGCCCACCCTTAGTTAATAATTCGGATGGTATCCTCAATATTTCCTGACTTGAAGTAGCTACTACCAAAAGATCACCATTTTGAATGAAGCCGAGCCCGCTCGGAAATTCACCTGGTTCAAAAACAGTTTCAACATGACCTGCCTCATTAATTCGAGACACTTTGCTAGACAAGACGTCACTGAAATAGAGTTTTGAATCTCGCTGATTCCACCTTGGACCTTCAGGAAAGAATAAATTTTCAGCGATACTCTCAATTCTGCCCATAACTATTATCTCTCCGATTTGTAATCAATTAGCTGGTTCAGAACATTCAGCTTTTTTCCAACTCTAGATCTACAAAAGTGCATTTAGGCTGGATTTCTTCAAAACGATGGTGCTGATATGCTCTGGAACGTTGAAGTTCAAAATATTTGGACGAGTCCAGATTCTTTCGCGTAGGAATCTCTTTAACTTGGGTAGTGGCAACGGATTGTTGCCTATCTCCAAATGACACCTACAAAAAAACTTCTGAGAATAGCCCTGCATAGCCCAATAGCAAGCTGGTAAGGACGACAAAAGAATATTGATTCCTAAAGCTGAACAGAGTTTATTGGACTAAAGCAGAGCATTTAATCCGGTATTTGATTTCTGATGAATCAGCCAACTTGGTCGATTGCATCCTGACCCTTATCCAGAATTGGAGCAAACATTTGCCAATTATAAGTCATCTCTTCCCAGACTTCTAACCGAACCTGATTTCCAGCAAACTTAAGCTTTTCTCAAGTTGAACAGCATCTGTAAGCAGCATCTCTGCACCTCCTGTCTGGATTAACACAGGTGCTAGTCCTGAGAGATCTGCGTGAATGTTAGACGCAAGAGGAGAGCGAGGATCTACACCATTCAGATAGATCTTTGCATATTCCAGCAACTTTTCTTGCTGTACAAAAAAATCTAATTCTTCGTTTTACTTCATTAATTCACCTGCACACTCTAAATCACTCCAAGGAGATAAGCACGCAGCACATGCGGGTTGCGGCAAACCTTCATCCCTGATTGATATCAATGTAGCAATACTGAGCCCACCACCACAGGAATCTCCTGCGATCACAATTTGTTTGGGTTCAATATCTGATTCAAGCATCCATCTGTAGGCTCTCATTATGTCTTCAATCGGAGCTGGAAACGTATTTTCGGGCGCTCTTCGATAATCTAGACCTAGAGCCTTCGCATTCGCTGAAACTGCAAGCCGTGACATCAGTTCATGATGAGATTTTGGTGATCCTATTACAAAACCTCCGCCATGAATGTACAGTATAGCTCTCTGGGGTTCGGTATCTTTGACTTCTACCCACATCCCACTAAATTTTTGCTCAGATATGATGGTGTCTGAAATATTCATAGTTTGGGGAAGTGAATTTCCCATGTTGTCGAAGATTTCTCTGATTTGGTCCAAATTTGCGTCCGTAGGAACAATTGGATTTTCGGCTAAGCTTTTTTCGAATTGTATTTAGTTGTTCATTGGGCACCTATCTCTCCTAACTATTTAATTTAATCCTATATTCAAGAGAAGCTTCAAAAACATCCAACTATTGAAAGCTACTGTATCTAACTATTTTTAATAATCTTTTT
>JACLAC010018253.1_pt1 | contig 19890 bp, 9 predicted proteins | sample 8027881 | NCBI WGS metagenome assembly JACLAC01 (sample SAMN15725517, study PRJNA655200) | protist metagenome | isolation source: fluorescence activated cell sorting (FACS) single amplified genomes of... | place: Spain: Blaines Bay Microbial Observatory, Mediterranean Sea | collected 2016-01-19 | reverse complement strand
ATAATAAACATGGAAACAAAACAGATACAATCTAGGTACAATTGCACATCATCATGCGACAAGAAGAACATGATGAATGCACGTTTGACCTTCTGTAACGTTTAATTGGTCTAGGATTTGGTAGATTTACATTGTTGTTATTGGCATTCGTATCAATAATCATTGGCACTTGTATTCCGGTAGTATCACGTGGTAATTGCACCAGGTTTGGTGCAGTTGGGTTAGTGGATTGTGTAGACGCTTCGTTACTTGTTGTTGCTGTACCAGAATCATGGGTATTACTTTGTGTTTGGACTTGGTTTGGTGCAGTTGGATTAGTCGATTGCGTAGATGATCCGTTAGGTGTTGTTGTGTTAGCAGAATCATGGGCAAATTGAAACCACGGAAGAAGCATCTTCATTAAATCAGATCGTTTTAAACCATACACAGCTTCACCTAACATTTTACCAATGTCTTTCAACTCCTCGGTTTCGAGTTCACCTAGCGATTGCAACGACTGGAGCCTTTGCACAATGTCATCGACATCCACCATACCATCTTTCCACGTACCATGTTCATCGTAATTGTTTTTCCATTTGGTAACAGTTGGTGGATAGGAAAGCTTCGTTAAGTATTGAAACTGTTCGTCAGTGCCGGGTAATTTTGCAAGGTACCTACCTGCAATAACACGGGATAAAGCTACGTACAGATGTGCAAGGCGGATTATCGACAAGTGAAACCCAGGAACATTTGCAATGGAAAGGATAACACAGGGCAGTGTCATGCCTTGGCACTTATTCATCGTGAATGAAAACCCCAAGCATACTCCCATTCGGCGGACGGGGTCGTTCTTTTTGTATTTTTTGGAATAAGTAGCGCAATATATAAAGCCTTGTTTGTTTATTTTTGTAATTTTTGCTTTCTTATATCCGTTCCACTTTTGGAGTGTGCTGTGATTCTTTAAAAAAAGGTCGCTCCACAAGACATACACAATATCGTTTACATGATGGTTTGGGTTCATTTGTCGTTCCAGGTTGGAATTGGTCACGGTCAATTTGGAGTTGCCAATTTGTACTTCAAGCTCACCATCGATAAAAACATGGATGTACTTTGGCTGTGGGAGTGTGAGGACATGAAAGCCGTCTGTTGGTGCTTCATCGTATATTTTGTCAACCAAGGCATCAAATTCCGGAGGAAAAGTTAGTAGTAATAATGATGATAACATTGGTGAAAATGCTGTTAACAATAGTAGAACAGATGGTGATAATATAAAGAAGGATGAAAAAAAATTTACGTTGGAGGAATTGAAAAAATACAAATATAAATATGTCGGCGTGAAAGGCGTCGTATTTGATGTATCAAATAATGAAATGTACAATCAAGGTGAGACGTATAGTATATTCACTGGTCACGATGCATCACGTGCATTAGCAAAAATGTCATTAGAAATTGGTGATGTCGCTAATACAACTATCTCAGATTTATCATTATCTGAAATGGATGTACTTGATGATTGGTATATAAAATTTGAAGGCAAATACAAACGTGTTGGTGTTGTTGATTTTCCAAAAGATGCAAAGAGGTAAAAAAAACTTTTTTCCTTCTTGTTATTTACTATAGTATATATAAGTATTAGTGCATTACGCTCGTAAAAATGTGTATTAATTTCTTTTGTTTTAGTTCATGCGCGAAAACATTAATTTCCTCTTCAAAAAGATGTGTGTCAAATAAATATCATTTTTAAATTTTCCTCAAATTTTTAGCAGGTAAATATGCACTAGCCTATTGAGATTACGAGTGGACGAGGTCTACCATGTATGTACAGTAGAGCTATATTATATTTAGCTGTTGCACAATACTTGTAATAGTGTGTCGTCAGTCGAATGTGCTAATTTATGATTAGCATTATGATGTAATAATAAAATACAAAAACGTATATATTGATATACAAATATGTACATATCACATGTGCACCAAACTCGCAAATACCAACCGAAAATGTATTAGATATTATATATATATATCCTACAATATACTACATTAGTAAAGATATTTTATAACCATTTCTACAAAGATATACAATATTATAATCAATAATAATCCATTTATATATTAAAATCATAATATTGAATACTATCATGAAAAAGATTAAATCAACTATAGATAATTTATTTAATAAAAAGAACCGTAAAAATAACAGTGGTAGATATAAAACATACAATGTATCAACATTAGATGATCTTGTGGATGAATTGGATAATCCTGCAAAACAAGAACGTATGTGGATATATATATATATGTATAGTTAGTTAGTTAGTTGATCTCTTATGCTAATTATATATTTATTTCTGATACACATATACATCCAAATTAAAATATTCATGTCATGTGATGTGAACATTTTGTGTGTGTATAAAAATATATTATTATTATACTCTGTTGAAGAAAATCCTGAAAAGCACAAAACCGTATTAAACGGATCGATACCTATTATAGGTATTATATATTCTTTTTGATTTAATTATTAGCTCTAGCTTTGCATGGTGCCATGCCCAAAAAAAGTGGATTCTCTGAAACCCTAATTCTAACCGCCCAACAAGTATAAAAAAACTAAAAACTACCAATTAAGTTGGAAGAACGAAGACCAACATTTAAAAAAAAATGATGAGATGAATTGATGATATTTATCATCATATAATATTAATAATACACACAAAAATAATAAAGTAGATGATAGATATAATATATCTTGAAGAAATACATTTACATTGATTTAAAAAAAACAAAAATAAAGGCAAGAAAAAATATTGCTTTAATCTACTTATACATTTTTAAAAACAAACATGTTTATGGCAGGAGGTGCGCAAAGAAGTAATGACCATCCAATTAATGGATTTCGAGATTCAGTATCGGATGTAAAATTTCAACCATCACAAAATAATATGCAACCTGATATGTTAGCATGTGCATCATGGGATAATAGTGTGAGATTGTTTTCAGTACAAAGAAATCAACAAAGTAATCAGGTGCAAGTGCAACCTGGTCCACAGCATCAACAAAAAGCTCCTGTTTTGTGTTGTGCCTGGGGTCATCCTAATACTCCACTCCAAGACATGATTTTTACTGGCTCGTGTGATAATACATACACTATGTGGAATTACAAACAAAATAAATCTACGCCTATTCGCGCGCATCAACAACCTGTTAGTTGCATAGGTACTGTGAAAGTAAATAATGGTCAGACCAATCTTGTCGTCACTGCTGGATGGGATAAATTTCTTAAATATTGGGATATTAGGCAACCACAACCGGCATATCAAATCCAATTACCAGAAAGGGCATATTGTATGGATACAAAAGGACAAATGTTAGTAGTTGGTTGTGCCGGCCAAGCATTTAATGTGTATAATTTAGCTAATCCACAACAGGTATTTAAAACTGTTAACACGAAATTAAAATCGCAACCGCGATGTATTAGCATCATGAATGATTCAGCAGGATTTTGTGCTGGATCAATTGAAGGTCGTGTTGCTGTAGAATATTTAAACCCGCAACCGGGTAATAAAGCAGCTGAATGTTTTGCATTTAAATGTCATCGTGAGTCAGTAAATATGAATGGACGTAAAATGTCTAAAGTATACCCAGTAAATGCAATTTCCTTCAATGCTCACAATGGTGTTGCAACTGCTGGTGCAGATGGAATTATACATATATGGAATACAAAAGAGAGAACTAAAATTAAATCCCTTCCAAAATGCCCAGCTCCATCGTGTATTACGTCAATAGCATACAATACTGCTTCATCTATCTTAGTATATGCAAATAGTTATGACTGGCATCAAGGTAGAAAAGGCTTTAATCAACAAATGCAAAATACTGTTTATGTACATTGCGTACAACAAGATGAAATCAAAAGTCCACAAAAAAATAATAACACCAATACTGGCTATCAAAATCGACGATGGTAATTATTTACGTGTGTGTGTACGTAATATGACGGATATTTTATCTAGAGGAGGGCGCAATTTAAATATATATAATATACGAGTACGTATATATTTATAACTTTTTAATTTACATTAATAATATATATAAATTATATACGATATATCATATATATATTATAATATATATATAAATATGTAAAGGAGCTCGCAGCTTCTAATTGGATTTCTATCATACTACATGTGTAGAGATATACAAAGTGCGATTATTAAAACTCTTGCGCTTATAAATAATATCGTTTTGCTTTAAAATGTGCATTTTGGTGAGTCGTATATAATAAATTGTACCCCGGTACAATTTATTCTCCGCCTTCCTATGATGTTCGTTTTTCATCAACTGCTACGAGTATCATAGTTGATACCATCTATTTACCTTCATTGGTATTCTCTATTATGGGTATATCAACACACTAGTGTGAGATTTAGATTATTTCAATTATTGTATTCTTTTGAAGAGTAGGAATTATTATTTGAGTATGATAAATTAAAAAATAAATTATGCGTAAACAATGTGTAAAATATACGTTTCGTAGTATGATATATGATATAATAATAATGATGCGCATGTGTATATTAATTCGTACGACATTTTTTTAGAAGAGTAGATAGAGCCGCGGCGTCTAATTTTTTATTTAATATCTCGCTCTAAAATCTCAAAGAGTTTCGCTTTTTCAATCCGACATTCCAGAAACTATATCCTCTTCACGACCTTCAACTTCACTAACATCAGTATCAGTACCTCTTCCAATCATATCTTTGAAATTGCTACCACTACTGCTGCCATGCCTTCCATGCTGTTCCACGCTTTCCATCTCATCATCAAGACCATAATCGAAATATCCATTGTCTTCATCATCACTACTACTACTACTACTATTGACATCCATTTGCTCAGTCATCATATTTACACCTAATGCAATAATAATCTGCATAAACATTGCTGATGCAATAATTTGTAAACTAACAATAGCAATTGCAAAAGTACTTCGTGGTGATAAATCTCCATACCCTGTGGTTGTCATTGTCGTAATAGATAAATAAAGAAATTCACCTGAAACATACCAAAATCCCGCACTAGCTTTGATTCCTTCCTTCAACGGCCATGCATCTTGTTTTTGAAATAAAAATACCATAATATACATTCCAGCAAATAGGACGCATACACTTATGAATGATTGAACTAAGAAATTTATAGTTATATTTTCACTATGTCGTACATATTTCAAGCTTGTTGAAACTACCATTGATAAATGTAATATTTGAATAAATAGCGATAAAATGAATGCAGACGAAATAAAATTTTTATCTTGATGGTTATCATTATCCAATGAAAATAAGTTTGGATCATAATGATACAATAATAATAAATGCAATGCTTGCAATATGCAAGAAACGAAAAGTAACCATTTCCGTATGAAACGACGGACTTTAGTTACCCATTTTAACCTTGTTACACGTTTAAAACATATTTTACAGCCTTTGCATGAATCTTTTTTCTTTCTATCTAAAGAATTTTGTCTTGATTTATTATTATGTTTACGGGTACTGTGTGATCTTGATGCATTGACATTATTAAATGTCATGGTTGACCCATGTCCACTAGTATTTAAAATATCCAAGCTCCTTTCACGGTGGTTATTAATATCATCGTCGAGACGATCGGAAAAACCTCCATTCGATGCGAATGAACTATCTAACTCATTATGATTGCCTAATCGATGATACATTGATTCGCTTAAATTAGTTAATTTCCTTTTACGCTTTGCTCTTGCAACTGCTTTTCTCAAAGTGCTTAAATTCATAGAAACAATTATACTACCAAAAAATAAACCTATAAACATTTGTAAATTTGCTAAAAAACGTGCTGTTACAGATACAGGTACAATATCACCGAAACCAACAGAACTTTGTGTTGTCATGCTGAAATATAAAAATTTAATGAAGACAATATATGGTGTTTTATCTTGTAAACTTAGTAAACCTTGATGATGCTTTCCAATATGACTCTCGTCGAGCCATATTTCACTGAAACTAAATATTTCCCCATCCATAAAATTTTTCTTATCATGACAATATTCATCTGAATGGACTTGTGTACAAATGGACAACGAAAATAATGCAAGTGAAAAATATATACCACCAAATGCAACGATGGTAAAGAGGTAGACACCCCAAGTTGAATATGCATGTAAACGTTTTAATTGTGCAAGAAGCGTCAAAACAGCAAAAAGTGTAGCAATTAATTGTCCCATTTGTAACAAGGTGCATACAATTAAAATAAACAAATGCTTTCCATCAATTAGGTTTTTAATGGATGTTTGCTCAATTGCTAATACAAAGCATACCTGAACAATGATTGTAAAACTAAAGAACAAATAAATCCATCGTTTATCAACACCTTCTAATATATTAATACAACATGAGCATCTATTTTCACAACATTCCCGTTGTACTTTATCAATATTTTTTTTCATGGTGGGAATTGGTAGTTCTTCTTCTTTTATATTGTATTATCTATATACTTTAATAGTTATATATATATATATATATTAAAGTATTATTATCTATTTTCTCTTGGCTCTTGGACTATTATTCTAATAATTCGATGGTTTATGCATGTAAAGAAGAGGTTTTGTTTTTTTTTTTTTTTTTTGAAGACCGACGACGCAACAATTTGGCAATCCAGCAATCCTGGCAATCCAGCAATCATCCATCAACATCTCATCATCTTTTTTCAAAAAAATTTATAATAATACTAATGAAATTAACACCACGTAGCAATGGATTCATTTTTTTGAATTTTTAAGAGGGAAGTTGATCTTATCTATCCGGAAGACTAGTATTATAATAAGTACGAAAACGAACAGGGAGAGAAGAAGATAAAAAGGTAATATAAAAATTATACATATTGATATCATAATATTGAAAAAGCGAACAAAATCATAGAAACGTGTATATATAGAGAGATAGCTTTGATTGTCATATTTTTAGAAGAAGAAACTAACAGAAAAAAAGGAGGAGAAAATGGATGATATCTATCGACAACCATCGTTAACGCCATCAAAACGTGATTTGCAATATGTAACAAAAGTAGATGAGCTAATGGAAGGTTCTTATTCTTCACCAGTGTTTAGTCCGAAATTAGAGGATGCACTGGCGTCTATGGCATCTTCGCGAACTCCAAGGTCTAGAAAAACACCACGGAGTAGGCTCGTACAGCAAAGCAGCGATGGGGTTGGTATATATGAAGATACCATAAGCAGGCAATCGTATGAATTATTAGATTCTACCGCTGAAGATACAAAAGAACAAGAAAAAGAGTTACAAAGTGAAGGTTCTAGTTATTTTGGAGCAAGTGCAAACGGCGTGAATTTACTTCTAGGTGTTGGTGTTCTATCTTTACCATATGCTATCAAATGTGCTGGTTGGTATGTAGGTGTTGGTTTGCTTGTCTTTTTAACAATCGTGACAAATCATACGGGTAAGCTTATTGGTAAAATGATGGATAGAGATGTAGAGAACATTCGAAGTTTTGGTGATATCGGCAAAGCAGCGTTCGGAAGTGCTGGGCAATATATAATTACCATAACATTTTTTTTAGAATTGTTTTCTGCATGTGGTATGTATTTAATTTTGACTGGTGATAATCTTCATACATTGTTTCCACAATATACGCAACGATTTTGGACGTTAATAGGAGCAGCAATTATGGTGCCGACTGCATTGACATCGAAATTAAGTTTTCTCTCCTACTTTTCTGTCATTGGAACCTTTGCAAGTACGTTTCTTTGTTTATCTGTGATTTATCTAGGATACATTTTAAAGAAAGATGCCGAATATGGTGGCGGTTCTTACATTGATCCAGCAGCTACAGATACATATACTAATATAAACTCTGCCCCATTCAGTATTGGTCTTGTGATGGTAGGATTTGCTGGCCATGCATGCTTTCCTTCCATCAAATTATCACTAGCAAACCAAAGAGATTATAATGCCGTTTTAAATACATCGTATTTTGTTTGCTTTACGTTTTATACTTCAATTGCAATTTTAGGATATTTAATGTACGGTCGAGCCGTAGATGAAGAAATAACTTTTAATATAATGAAATCTACTGGCGGGGAAAATGTCAGTGATATTGCAAAATCTGTTGCAAATTTAGCCACATGGCTTGTTGCAATCAATCCCTGTACAAAGTTTGGACTGACTATGAATCCTGTTGCATTGCTAGTAGAGGAATCATTTTGCAATTCTTCTGCATCTGAAGATGGTATAATTGATGATGATAAATCATGTTTTGGATATTTCAAATCATTTGCTATTCGTATCGTATTATCAGTTTCTGTGTTTTTCGTTGCTGTATATATTCCATACTTTGCAGATGTTGTAGCTTTTATTGGGGCATTTTGCAGTTGTTTTGTATCACTTGTATTCCCATGTGCGGCGTATTTACAAATATTTAAAAAAGAAATTTCGACAATGGAATATTTACTCAATAGTTTCTTTGTATTTATTGGTTTAATTTGCTGTGTTTGGGGAACATGCTCTGTTTTTATGTTCAAGAAAACGCCATGATATGCATAGAAAAATAAACGCATGTACTTCGGTACGATTGTATATATATTGGTTAAAATCTAAGTTATAATATTTTTACACTTCTCGTGTTAAAGTAATATGCTCAATACTCAATCGCAAGAATAATATGTTATCCTACTATAGTAAAGCTCTAATGCACCTCTGCAAACTAATACTCTACAAGCACAAGTAGGTTTCTATCCTTCCGTGCGCACTCGTTGAATGCGCTGGACGCCGGGCTCATTCGACAACGGTGAGGCTGTCAAAGTGAAAGATCCTGTTGTGAACAACAATCGGTAACTAGCCGGATAAAGATCTTGAAGTGCACGGTTGTGGCAAAAAGCCGCGGTTTTGATCACTTTAGCTTGTAGATTTCTACAAGTTTCATTGACCCATTGTGCTTTAAGCCAATTATATTGTATATAATTTAATTTACGCATAATTTATTTTTAATTTACTCACACATGATAATTCCTACTCTTCAAAAGAATACAATAACTGAAATAATCTATCTCACACTAGTGTGTTGATATTCTCATAATCGAGAATACCAATGAAGGTAAATAGAAGGTATCAACTACTCGTACTCATAATAGCTTATGGAAAACGGACATCATAGGAAGGCGGAGAATAAATTGTACCAAGGTACAAGTCATTATATGACTCACCAAATGCACATTTTAAAGCAAAACGATTATTATATAAGCGCAAGTTTTAATAATCGCGGTTTGTATATCTTTTTGTAAATTGTATATTTCTACAGCTCCACCCGATCAGTTTCGTTGGGATTTTTCCAAGTGGTTTCACATGTTTTTTCATTGTAATAATACAATTTGCCATCTTCGGTGCCTCCAGTGTGAATTGCTTCCCATCCATCAGGCAATTCTTCAGTAGTAACGGCACCAGCAAAGAAATTGTTATCTGGTTTCCAATTTTCAGGTACCCAATCCGGTAATTCCCAGCTGGTGCTTACATTATCATCATGATAATAAAATTTCTGCTGATGCGCATCCTCTGTGTAACCAACATGCCATCCGGGAAGTAAGCCTTGCTCGTCCTCTTCGTCGACATCATTATCGTCGTATTGAGCATCCTTATCCCATCCTTCTGGTATCCAATCAGGTTTCTCCCAACTAGTTGAAACATTATCGTCGTGCCAGTAATATGTACGCCCAGTCTCTGTTTTACCATCATGCCAACCATCAGGTAATTCGCCTTCCTGGGTTTTTATTTTCGACTCCGGTGCTTTCGCAGCTGCGTGTAATGGATTCACAACATGATTCATCACGGATTTACTTATTAATCGTTTTATCGACGATTTTCGTTTAGGAGGCATCCATGCTGTCTCGCCAGTTTTTTTATTAACAAAATATGTTTTTTTGGCATCCATTCGGGCAGCGCGCCATTGACCAAATACTTCGGCAACTTCCTCTTTGCGCTTACGATACCTGTAACAAGCATATATTCCAGATACAATCACAAGAAAACCAAACACTATGCCAAGAATTAGCCATAAAAGGTTTTCTTTTGTGATACCTTTAAGCGTATTAAATTCCGGGGGTGGCTCAGAAAATAGATCTAACGTTGTATACGTAATTGATGATGCTTGCACATGATCATCATTTGCTAATGCATTTAAACGTTTCAGTGGGCATTTATCTGCCTCGATTTCCTTATCTAAAGTAATCATCTGTACAATTACCTCATCCTCTGTGTTATTACCGACGACAATATCTCTATTGATTTCAATCATATTTACAGCATCCGATGGAAGCTTCGTACTTGATACGATTCTTTTTTGTATCGCATCTTTTCCCAATAGCTGCGCGTTAGAGTCAAGATAATATTTTACTTCAATTGAGCTACAGCCAACATTAAATTCATTTGTTCTAGCTATAACTTCCCCAGTGAAAGCATTTAACAATTGCACGTAATAATTCTCACCAGATGCTAAATCATCGCTAACCTTCCACCTTAAAAATCTACCAGCAGAGTTTACAACATCCTGGGTTGCTTGCCCAAGATTCATTCTTTTTGGGCATAAATCATATTCTACAGGAAGTTTACTGGAAGGGTCAACTTTAGTCGCACACCAAGATTTGCCATTTAACTCTTGTGGTTGTGGCCCACTGGTGCATTCATAATGCATTCTATTTTCCCATTGAAATGGTACACACGGTACGCCTTGTACGGTTTGCCACTTTGAATTCTCATAAATGGAGCTTAATAATCTACGGCTACCAACACCAATATATTTCTTTTTACTACCTGCGACTTTTCTACGCAAGACCCGTGTACCAATCAAAGAAGGTGTATTAGTATCTTCCCATATAATGTTAAATGTACTTCCCTTCACAACATTTGAACGATACTCGAGATTTAAAGTACGATATGAACTCATCTTAAATTTTACTGTCCTCCCTACTATACTACCGGTTGGTATTGCCGACAATGTAGTTATTTCATCATTTCCTAGATAAGAAGCTGGGGTATAAAAGAAAACAATTTCATACGACGATGCCGGGTAAGATACTGGTATATCTACTTTTCCAAGGTTATTAATAGTTTTTGGAATGGTAATGGCTCTCTCCCCTGCACTACCACCGTCATCGAAGAAATACATAATACCTTGATTATTGTAAAATAACATTGCAGATAAACGCGTATTGTTCAAACCGAAAGACGACCATTTTAACTTTAAAGAATCGCCGACAGAAAGGACGTCATCATGTCTATAATTTCCTCCAGATGATACTAATGACCAACCTTTGCTAGTTAATAGATTTTTTCGTTCTAAAATTGCTATCAATTGAACGTCATTACTTGTGCTTTTTCCATTTGGTTTCACCATTTTGAAAGTTGAGCTAAAGCAACCGTTTTCTTGTTGTCCAAGATTTTGATTTGGACATGAAACTATTCGATTCCATGGTTCAGTATATGCAATACCGTTTACTTGGATTGTATACCCATCATTATCAGAAAGTTCATTTTGAGATTCTGCTGATGCATCTACGCCCCAATTAAACTTCCCGGTATTTGGTATTTCATCCGCCAAAACTTGCAAAAGTTTGCCTTTTTTCCACAATGAAACGGTAACAATGGTTGGTGGCGACCATTCATTGGGTTGTGTAACTATCGAAAACTTCCACGTAACCTCGACAGTCTTCCCAAGTTCAACCGCGCCACTTTCACCGGGTGTATCAACTTCGAGTAAAACTTCCGTAGGAGGGCAACCACTTCCACTACTGGTTTTTATACATAAATTAGTCCCTGCTTGAAATTGAAATTGTTTTTTATCCTCATGATGTATGTAAAAATATGTGTCGGGATACGAAAGGGACCTCGCAACGACTATATAATATTTATCATTCAAAGGTGGTGTTGTCCATGGGACTGTGTAATCGATTGTATGCTCAAAAGTAGTAAAATTTTGGTTTGATGTATCTACAGTTTCGATAGTAATTGCATATTTTACATTGAGGCAATCTTTCGTTACACAGCGCCACAATTCCAATGCGGCTACACCGACTTGAGCTTTCGTATACCATTTAAAACGCCGACCAAAAGCGGGAACCAATTTTGTAACATCGTCGTTAATACCAGCCATTTGGTGCGGTACTGGGATAATCGAGCTAACACCAATGACATCATTTACGGCTGGCCCAATTGAAAATTCTTCTGAATATTTTGTAAGATTTACCAAGCAATTGCTACACCCTGGTACACGCGTGCTAATAGATATAGCAAAGCGTACACCAGGCTTCAATGAAGCAGGTATTGGAAATATATAAAATCCAGTTGGATCATTTACATACTTCTCAAGGATTAGACTGGCATCTCCATTTTCCCTTTTTTCCAAACGAATTGCTGCATCATCATAAGCTGCAGCGCCAGTCCATTGGAGTAAGATATTACCACCCACACTTATGGCACTATTAGCATGCGGTTCTATTATTTTAATTTCAGAAGAATTGTTTGGATTTCGATGAAAACGGATTCCCTCGCCTAAAGGATATGCTGAACGTAGCCTACTGCCACCTGTTGCATGTACCACAGCTTGATAAGATATTTCTGGTACAATTTCATACGAAGCCATTGCTGTGTAAGAATGTTGGTTCTGGATATTTGTAGCTATCTTAATTTCCTTTCCGATGCATACTTTATCCATCATAGAGGTGCATGCTCTTAAAAGAATGTCCACTGATTCGATTACTGCTCCGTACGAGATCCACTTAATTGTAAACGGGTTTTCTAACATTAAATCTGCTCCTTTTGGTAGTACATTTACGACCTGTAATACCGAAGGTTGAATAATCCTAAAAGGTGCACTGACACCAACCAAATCTTGAACTTTTGAACTCCTGGGTATATCCCCATCTTTAGCTGAAGCTTGAATTTTTATAACATAAAATGATGCTTGGACCAATCGTTTGTCAAAAATTTGTACTTTCTTAGAATTTACCCCTTCATTCAAGATGAACCTTTTATACAACATATCTACGACCTTTTCTTCGGCACCATTTTTGGTGCATAATATTATATCTACAAGTTCAGGCAACTCATTTCTACCACCACCACGACTTGCGAGCCATTCTACGTTTTTCTTATTAGTATCATTTTTCCACACTTCATTTGCAGTTGGGTAATCGACTTCAAGACGACTTTCACTTTTTGGTTGCAAAGCAAATTTTTCAGAAATTCCAAATGCAGTATTTTTATTGTCCTGTCGACTGTTTCCACGTGCTGTTCCTCCATGTTCAACAACGCGAATAGAAAGAGACCGTTCCGTCATATAGTTATATTCATTTGTTTTGAACGTAAATCGTTTTGTGTTTGGCCAATGAGAGGCCAATGTTCTATACGCATCCCCTTCACTGTTTAACAATTCAATATCTACATGAGATATCAATCCATGATAGTCCCACGAAAATGATATGTCGTCCCCAACGAAAAATTCTTTTTTCTCTAGCTTTGCGATTGTAATTGAATTTCGCCTAACAATTTCAAACTTACTGCTGGTTGCCTCTATTTCTTGGTTTATAATGCTTTTAACTTCGATTTTATAGCCAGGTCCAGAACCCCACTTTGGATCAACCTGAATCTTCAATTGTGTCCCAGTCACTTCGCAGCCAAATGGACCAAAACAACCGATATCATCAACCAATTCGTCTTTAGAATCAATCAGCAATACTTTGAATTTAGCCTCTGCAGGCAAAGTCAACGGACATCCATTGCTACCCCATTGTATCAGAACATCATCGTATTGCTGCCATGCTGTTTTTGTATTGGGCAAAAACACTGTAAAATCCGACTTGCCAGCACCACAGCTATCTACTATAGGGTTATTTTGAATTCGAAAGTAAGAAGAGTCTCTTTCAGCATTGCTATTTAAATCGCTAACCTTAATTTTGTAAGACTCCCCTGCATTGAATTCAGACATTGGCACCACCCAATTGAAGCTCCATGAATTAGCAGTTGGTGATTTTGAAAGTGAATTTCGAATATTGTACACGAATGTATTATTTTTGTACAAATCAATTTTCAATTTTTTAATTGTGCATGTGGTATCTCCAGATAAGGTATATGATTCTCCTTTAGTAATGATAGATACAGCATTAGTATTAGTCTCATCTTTTATCGATACAGCAATACCAGTCTCATCTTGTATAAATACAGGCGAATCATTTATTGTAAATGGTTTGCTCTCAGCAGTCAACTTATCGATCTTATCTATACCTAATGTATCTTTAAAATGCATATCTGATTCAGATACTAATTTTAATTTGTATGTCCGGCATAAATCATTGGCTTGAAAATAGCCAGCACTTAATCTGAAACGAAATGACTGAGAATTATTAATCACTAGTGAAGGGTTAAATGGTTGAAACTGCGTGAATGATCCAGCTTCCTCTTTAAATAGACGAATGTTAAATGTTTCGAAACGGCTAATATTTTGCGAATTCCATTGGATCGTGTGATCATTGCCTGCGAGCCATACTGTTCCCCTGGTTGGTTGCACAATGGCCAAACCTGTTGGAGGGGGTATTGCCTCTATTCTTGCACCACCGACTGGTGTGGAATCATCATGGCAATTGTTCCAATTGGATTTCCCATCTGGACCACACGTATTACCTTTCGTATAACACCATTTATCATCATAACCCCATTTTGCACATGTGTTACCAGCTGTTGAACCACCTTTACACACGCAATCATTTTGTTTTACATCCATGACGCAATCTTTCCAGTTTGAATTTTTGGATGGTCCACAGTTTTTCGTATCTTTGGTATAACACCAAGCAGTATCATACCCCCAATAATCACATTTATTACCAGCCTTTGCATCATCATCAATACAACTACAATCTGGTGTAGTGGTTACTATGCACTCTTTCCAATTTGATTTCCCATCTGGGCCGCATTTAGTGCCAACGGTGTAACACCAATTTTCGTCGTAACCCCATTTTCCACATGTTTCGCCGGCTTTGTCACCATTTTTACATTCGCAATTGGAGTCTTTAGGATCGTCTACGACTGGTATTACACATTCCTTCCAATTTTTAGTACTACTTGCACCACATTTACTGTCGACCGTATAGCACCAGGCATAAGAATATCCCCATTTTCCACAATCATCGCCATTTTTTTTATTGTCTCCTGCGGTTAAACCAAGACAATCACAGTTCGGTGCTGGGGCTGGTGTTGTAGTAACGACTGGTGCAGGTGTAGGTGCAGGTGTCGTAACAACCGGTGCAGGAGCAAGCGTCGTAACAACAGACGGTGTATCACCGAATCCTGGTGGTGGATTAGTTACCACTTGGCATACACCACTACCTGTACATGTTGAATATGGGGCGTAATTGCAAACGGTTCCTGCTGGTAAATTTGACTCTACATCAGCATCGTCTTCTTTCGCACATGATGCCCACGAAGCTTTTCTACATCTTGTTTTGCATTTTTCAGTACTAGTTGTGACACATTGCGTCCACCAATAGTTACCGACGGCATATGCATTTTTGGGTCGACATAAATTTCGACATGCACCGTTTATACATATACCTTTCCTTCCATGCGATTCTCCAAGATCACAATTGCCTTCTTCAGCAGTATATCTTACTAGACTTGGTAAGACAAATTTACCATCTGAATCGCAACAATCATTCAAATAGTATTCCACAATAGGAGACTCAACATTATCTTCTGATCCATCCGAACAATGGTATTTACTTGCATCCCATGTGCAGCCTATTAAATCAGTACAACTGCTCTCTTTGCACCATTGGCATCGTTTGCCAGTCCCACATGTATTGGCAACACTTTTAATGTTTCGATAGAATGGATTGCATTGCTTTCCATTTTTGAATTTACAAGAGCTATCACACCATCTGCTTGAATCAAATTTATTTGTTGGCTCAATTGGATCTGTCCAGCTTACAGAAGGATCACACTCTTCATTATAATCTAAAATGCCATTATTACAGTTGCTTGTCAACTCATGCAAGCAATTACTTTGTACCCAACCATTCTCATCTTTTACTTTCTTAATCGTTTCACAGATAGATTCGAAATTACTACTTGGGTTGTTATTCACTTTTTGGTCTGAAAATTTAAATTCAGGCACTGTATTGTAAGACATGAGACCAGTAGTTGTATGGCCTGCACCAACATTATGACCAAGTTCATGTGCATATACTTCCCATGTACCAGCTGAATTAGAGCGTCCTCCATTGGTCCAACCAACATTAGTCATTGATTGTTTACAAAGCGTACCAACATATGCTAAACCAACAGTGCCGGGAGATGGAAAACAATTTGTAAATACGCTGAAAACACCAGATGGTTCAGAACCACTGTTTTTATCTGCATCGCGGTCGCTCCACCATAATCCTGCACTTTTTAAATATGCCAAATAATCCGTATCGCCATTGCTTGTAGTAATCGATCCTGAGTTTGCATCATAATTATTGCGACTGATTTCACATCCTTGCTGTCCACGATTTGAGCCCGTAACATCTACATCAAGGGGTTCTTGATTCCAATCCTGAGCATTCGTGTTAACATCCGGCCCTTGTTGTGGGCCAACACTTGCATCAGAAAACGCTACAATTCTTCTTATTCTAGAAACTAAATTCAATTGTTGTGAATATACAAGATTCGATGTTGCGCATATGCTCGATAAAAGCGCACTTAATGATTGCAATTGTGCTGTGGTAGCTGACCCACTCTCACTTGTAAAGCCAGTCACTTTTTTGAAAAATCCTGTATCGACTCCGTATACAACATGCATCATATGTAGTGTAGCTGGGCAATCACTATGAATACGAGAATATGGCCCGTCGTAATTTCCTGGTATTGGTTTAAAGGACATACCATATAATTTTCTACCATTTCTTTCATCGTTCACAACTTCCACAGCTTTTACATTGTTTATGTCCTCTTCTTTCAGATTATGATTCATTTCAACTGGCTCTCCCTGGTCATTCAAATAAATAAGTTTACGATTTTCACTCATAATATCGTAGGAAGGAAACTCAATACGTTTCCCTTCAAATGCAATTAAAGTCGGTTCGATGCCATATGTATTTTGATGTCTCTCATAAAACTCTTTAAGACGACGATGGTGAATTCTACCTTCTTTCGATTTGTCATGCGACACACCTGCCATACCAGATTCCGGATGCATTGCATTTGGTTCGACAACATATGCTTTACCGTCTTTATGTATTAATGCATGAAAATTATCTTGATCCACTATTGATACGTGTACCCATAACTTACGTTCCTTATTATAATGATAATAAACCGTGTTTGGGACAGGCATATTTTTTCTCACACCGTCTTTGCCCATGTATTCAAGCACGGCATCCTTGTGGATGAGCTCTTTGTGATGATTTAATTTTAACTTATCCAACTTTACTTTCGTCATACCGTCACGACATTTAACATGAATATTTAAAGTAATAGTTTCTCCATATGGAGGGTTCGTATGGTGAGACGGAAAAATGGTTTGTTCAAAATTGTTATGTTCATTATTTATTAGATCAGAATCGGATATTGTATCTAGCCTTCGTTTGCTTTCATGCGCTTGTCTCCATGGATGTTCCGATGAGCCAGTATCAACAATTTCAGCGTTTACTATATGGAAAAATTCAGATGGTATTCTATTAAAGTGTTCAGAGTGTGCGTGATGGTGTTGGCTATAAACTTTGCTACCATGCAATAATAATATTATCGTATAGACAAGAGAGAATAATTGATATTGTTTCATCATCTGCATCATGGTATGGTATTTATTTAAGTATACTTACAAAGGGTCTTTTGTTGTTTGACGATTTTATTGTGTTTTTGATTCTTTTCCCTATATCTTCTATTATCTTTTATTAATTTACATTTATCATATTTATACTTCTACATGTAATTTATATATTATACATACTATATATCCAATTCATAATATAGTTGCAATAATAAAAATAGCCGTACGACTCCCACAGGACTCACGTGCTCACGACTCATCTATGCTGGTATGCTGGTATGTATAATAGTATATAGTATATTAGCTCTTTTAGACTACCCTCTTTTTATACTCCATACCACCGTGGTAGGCCATACGCCATACAGTATTGTACTTAGTCGTCTATTTAGAAAAGCTGGCAGAGTTAGAGTAGAGAGGATCGCGATCGGATCTTCTCTTTTTTGCAGAGCTACGTGTAAAGTTTGAAGAACAATCTTCTTACTGGACTTTACCTGTACCTCTCACAAGCACAATACTATTACCATACTATGACTACATGTAGTTGATGTCAATCAAAAAGATCAAATGATGTGTACACTGGATCTCAATAAACGTAGAGTGAAAAGAAGAGTTAAACAACAGTAATATACATATATATATATATATATCAATATAACTAGTGACATAATATTATAATAACAATAAATATGGCTAGCTTAGCAAAACCATCGTCTCGAAATATTGAAAAAGTAAAAATAGAATTACAAAGAAGGCGTAGACGCTTGCATTTTATTTTAGGTGTATGTAATGGCAAGATAAAAGCACCTTTTACAGTTGAAGCTGTTAGAAAGTGGATGTTTGAAGGTGGTTTCAGGATTGACTCGTTTCAAGACTTGTTTGATATGCCAATGAAGTTCTTTTTTGCGACAGAAATAGCAGAACTTGAGCAAGAAATTGGACAAATAGCACAGGCTGTAGAATTGCTTGGGAAAAAAACAAAGTTAAAAAAGAATAATGGTAGTCGTCGCCGAAGCGTTTCTGAAGACGTTTCAAAAAGTAGTAAACTGTCCAGAGCTCCAGATAGTGTATTGCATCCGTCTCCAATCTTAAGGCCAGCAAAGGCATATCTACGCAGCCCAAAGCTACAGGCATTAGCAGAAAATACCACCACTGGTGATACTGATGACGTTTTTGAAAACAATTTCTTCTTGTGAACATTGTGACTTGGATCTTGTGTATATTTTATCACAATCAAATAAAGTATAATACTTTCCTGATGGATGATTCATGCTATTAATATCAACGTCAAAATAAAAAACAAAAAAAATAATACAAAAATCGTCGTGCGAATATAAAAACTGAAAATGCATATATACACTAGAGATAGATCTTAGTGTTCATGCATGTTATTCTAAGTGTAAAACAACAGCCAAAAGAGTATTTTTTGTATATAATATATATAATATAAAATAATTCTCTTATTTATTAATTTAAAGATTTTATTTACTCATAATCTTATATTCACTATTATATATATATATGTGTAATTACCAGAAATAATTAATACTATTATCTAGACAGAATTGCATACCTGGTAAAATGAAAGAGTGTGGAAGAATTATTTATGTTGTGTAGATCCCGGGGTAATACATATATATATATATATATTTAAAAAAATATATATGATGCATATTACATGTAAGAATGACAATATATATAAGATATGCATATAATGCATTTTATAAATAATTACGAACTCGTAATAAAATAAATATTATATATTATTTTTAAATTAAAAACATGAAATAAAAATGAAAAAAATATAACTTACGCCGTATATTTAATAAAAATGTACGAATGATACACGACGTCGTAACTTTTTATAACACATACGTACGCTCGTAGATTTTAACCAATTGTTATATATATAAATAAATACGGGTGTTCGAGATGTATAACATTTTTTATTCGGCAATACACACACACACACACACACACACACACACACACACACAGACACACACAATTCTTTTATTCCTCAATAATAATAATCATCACCATCGTCCATAATAATACATCGTTCGTCATCATAATCAT
>JACLAC010003058.1_pt1 | contig 19895 bp, 11 predicted proteins | sample 8027881 | NCBI WGS metagenome assembly JACLAC01 (sample SAMN15725517, study PRJNA655200) | protist metagenome | isolation source: fluorescence activated cell sorting (FACS) single amplified genomes of... | place: Spain: Blaines Bay Microbial Observatory, Mediterranean Sea | collected 2016-01-19 | reverse complement strand
CGGGTGGTGTATATGCCGCTCGAAAAGCGCGGCTATTTGCCGCTACCCACAATTTAGATGAAATCGCAACCACAAATATGCCATTTGACGAACTGGTCACATTTTATACGCCTAGTGCATGCCATTAGAAGGAAATGAGGGGTACTCGAGTGCACTTTATACTGAAAAGTAGTATCAAAGACTGTTGATTAGAGCAGCATAACGCCAGAGTAAGATTTGACGGTCCTTCTGACGTTATGCCTGAGACCGTGCCGAAGCACGAACAAGCTATTATTGCATGCTTAAAGAGGTAAATCCAGCTTTAAAACTTGTGCTCAAATCAACTTATGTTGATGATGAAAAAACCTAGATTTTTCCTATGTGCACGCTGCCTAAGCCAAGTATTCCTCTGTAGCCATTGTGACCGGGGTAATACCTATTGTGGTAAAAACTGTTCGCAACAAGCTCGTAAGGAAGCGCGGCGGCGAGTCGTTAAAAAATATCAATCCACTCCTGCTGGAAGAGCTAAAAACGCCGCCCGTCAAAAGCAATTTAGGCTGAGGTATGGGAAGCTGAAACAACACAAAATAACACACCAACAGTCATCTCCCGTATCCGCCAACACTCCATTTGTCGCTAACCGTCAAAAACTGGTTAAGGCGGAACAGAAAAAAAGCGTAACGCACCATGGTTCAAAACCAATATCTTTTAGTGATTTACTACATACACAGCTAAAGCAGTTGCCATACCCAATATCGCCACCGGTGAAGACGACCAAAAGGGTGATCCACTGCTCATTTTGTTTTCGTGAGTGTAGCGATTATTTACGAAGGCATTTTTTGTCCACGTGTCGATAGGTGGAGTTCGGACTGACCTTTAGCTAACAATGAACCCGGCTGGATTAATTTTACCAGCAATTATGTAGACAGCTAAAGGAGACGACCATTGGCAGAAGACAAAGAGCGCGATCATAAAATTTTACGTTATCATTATGCCGAAAATTGGAAGGTTAATTCGATTGCCTCCCAGCTTAGCATTCACCATTCAACCGTCGATCGAGTTATATCGCAACACGGCTTGCCCAAAGCAGAGAGAGCAAGAGGCCCATCAATTTTGGATGATTATTTACCTTTAATCATCAAGACGTTGGAAGAATACCCCTCATTAACTGCCGCAAGGATATATGAGATGGCAAAAAAAAGAGGGTACCAAGGAGGCGAAAGTCACTTTCGCGCCTGCGTTGCTCAGCATCGACCACGTAAAAAGCCGGAAGCCTATCTTCGCTTAAAAACTCTTCCTGGTGAGCAAAGCCAAGTTGACTGGGGTCACTTCGGACACATTGAAATAGGTAAAGCAAAACGTCCACTTATGGCTTTTGTTATGGTATTAAGTTGGAGTCGCCAGGTATTTGTGCGCTTTTACCTTAATCAACGTATGGAGAACTTTTTACGTGGTCATGTAGAAGCCTTCGATGCATTCGGTGGTATACCGAGAGTTCTACTTTACGATAATTTAAAATCTGCAGTACTGGAAAGAAAAGGTAATGCGATACGCTTTCATCCGACGCTACTGGAACTATCTTCCCATTATCATTTTGAACCGCGACCTGTTGCCGTTGCGCGAGGAAATGAAAAAGGGCGTGTAGAGAGAGCTATTCGCTACATTCGTGACAGCTTTTTTGCTGGGATAAAATACAACGACATAAATGACTTAAATGCACAAGTAGACGAATGGTGTGCTGGTATAAGTGCGTCACGCTCTTGCCCAGAAAACAACGGTTTGAGTGTACGTGAGGCCTTCGTCGAAGAGCAACCAAAACTACTCACTCTGCCGCCGACGCCCTACCCGACGCATGAGCGCGTTGAGGTGTCTATTGGTAAAACGCCTTATGCTCGCTTTGATCTGAATGATTACTCAATCCCTCACACTCATGTCAGGCAGCTAGTTACGGTTAGCGCTTCTTTGGACACCGTACAGATATTAGATGGCACTGAAGTGATAGCGCAACACCAGAGGTCTTATGATAAGCATAAACAAATCGAGAATCCTGAACACATTGAAAAGTTGGTGAAGTACAAAGCTAAAGCAAGCCATCATCGAGGGCAAGATCGTTTAATTCATGCGATACCGTCAGGCTTGAAATTCCTTGAGCTAGCCGCACAACGAAACTATCCGCTTAGTTCAATGATATCGACTTTGCTTGAATACATGAACGATTACGGAGCTGCGGAACTTGAATATGCGATGAAAGAGGCTCTTGCACATGAAGTGCCACACTATAATACAGTCCGCCAAGTTCTTGTCCGTCGCCGAGAAGAACGTGACCAACCACCGCCAATAGCGGTTGCGTTACCGAACAACGAGAAAGCAAGAAATGTTGTTGTTCGCCCTGCAACACTGAGCGCATATGACGAACTGATGTCATCAACGGATGACGAAAAATCCGAAGATAACACAGAACAAGATCAACCAGAAGAACATTCATAATGACAACAGATACACTTACTCTAGATTATACGATAGATGAACTTAAACAACAGGCAAGCACCTTAAAACTCTATGGACTGCTGGCTCATTGGGGTGAACTTGACCCGCAATGGATCGAACAAGTGGCACAATGGTTACGTTGGGAAGAGACTGAACGAAAAAAGCGCGGCCTTGAGCGGCGCCTGAGTAATGCCCAGCTCGGTCGTTTCAAATTACTAACAGACTTTGACTGGGATTGGCCGGAGCAATGCGATAAAGGCGCAATATCTGACTTGATGACATTGGACTTTATTAGTAGTGCTACGAATGCAATTCTTGTTGGTCCAAATGGTATTGGAAAGTCAACGATAGCAAAGAATATTACTTATCAAGCGGTTATGCAAGGGCATACAAGCCTGTTTGTCACCGCAGCTCATATGTTAGGTGATCTTGCTGCTCAGGACGGTGACATTGCGTTGAGAAGGCGCCTTAAGTATTATGCTCAACCGGAAGTGCTCGTGATTGACGAAGTGGGGTATCTCTCTTATGGAAATCGCCATGCCGACTTGCTCTTTGAAATCATTAATAGACGTTATGAGAAAAAATCAACAATAGTTACGACAAATAGACCTTTCTCTGAGTGGGCAGAGGTCTTTCCCAGCGCATCGTGTGTAGTCTCTTTGGTCGATCGGCTTGTTCACTACTCTGAGATTATCCAATTAGAAGGGAAGTCTTATCGTATGAAAGAGGCAAAGGAAAATGCGGCTAAGAAACGCAAGCGAACAAGATCTACTAAACAACCAAAAAAGTAAACGCTTAGAGGTATTAAGTCAATGAAACCGATTAAGATTACCACTCATCTGGATGAAACATCGGCCTATGCGCTTATACAGCTGCTCGACGACCTTAGGGAGGCACTATGTGAGGCTTACGGTGATGACATCGCAGAAATGCTTAAAAATGCATCCTACAGCGACAGATCTCAAGATCTACTGGATGATGAGGTTGATTTTTAAACTGCTTAAATTGTGAGATCTACATTGGGGCATACATATGCCCCTTTTTAGTGAAATCGGGTAGCGGCAAATAACCGCGCTAATATAGTGGCGCTAACAGCCAGTGACTTGAAAACCTTTGGCGAGGATCATCCTAAGCTAGCAAGAGATCGCAACAATATTGGTGCTGCGTGGTATTCGATGGGTGATCACAACAAAGCTATAAAATACTATGAATTAGCCTTAGCGATTGATCTGAAGACCTTTGGGGAGAAACACCCTAGGGTAGCAATAGATCACAACAACCTAGGTAGCGCGTGGCATTCCAAAAAACATTACAACAAAGCCATTATGTACTATGAATTGGCCTTGACCAGTAATTTGAAGACTTATGGGGAGGAGCACCCTACTATCGCGTCTGTACGTAACAACCTAGGAAGCGCTTGGTATGAAAAGGGTAACTTTAAAAAATCTATTACATATTTTGAAATGGCACTTGATATTAATATGAAGATGTTGGGCAGTCAGCACCCGGATACAAAAAACTCAATTAATTGGTTAAAATCAGTAAAGGAAAATTCGAAATAAGCAGGTTATCACACTGACAAAAATCATTAAAATAGGGTTAATGGTATATTCTAAACGGAGAACGGGGCATCAAGTATATTGATCAATTGCATATATAGTTTCAACTTATTTTCTAGAGGCTTTTACCGCTACCAAGTTGTTAGCTACCAACTTGGTGTTTGGGTGATCTTTGCCTAATACCTTGGTGAGAATAACCATAGCTTGATCGTAGTACTGGATTGCTTTGTCGTAATCTCCTTTGGAATTCCACGCTCCCCCGAGGTTATTAAGATCAATTGCGACGTCAGGATGCTCTTTCCCAAAGACCTTCAAGTCACTGACTAAAGCTAGTTCATAGTACTCTATAGCTTTGTCGTGATCCCCCAGGGAATCCCACGTTGAACCCAGATTGTTGCGATTCCTTGTTACACTGGGGTGATCTTCTCCAAAGGTTTTCAAATCACTACTCAAAGCTAATTCATAATACTTTATCGCCTTGCTATAATCGCCTCTAGCTTTCCAGACATTACCCAAGTTATTATGCCTAATGGCTACATTGGGGTGCACTTCCCCAAAAGTCCTCAAGTCACTGGCCAAAGCAAATTCATAGTGCTCTATAGCCCTCCTGTAGTCACCTTTAGAATACCACGCCGTCCCTAAGTTGTTGCGACCTCTTGCTACATTCGGATGATCCTCCCCAAATGTCTTCAGGTCACTGGCCAAAGCTAATTGATAATAATCTATAGCTTTGTCGAAATCACCTTTGGAAACCCACGCACCTCCCAAATTGATTCGATCCCTTGCCACACTGGGGTGGTCTTCCCCAAATGTATTTAAGTCATTAGTCAAAGCCCGTTCATAGTACACTATGGCTTTGTCATAGTCTCCTTTGGAATTCCACCCTCCTCCCAGGTTGTTGAGCATAGTTGCAACATTCGGATGATCTTCCCCGAAGGTCTTCAAGTCGCTAGTCAAAGCTAATTCATAGTACTCTATGGCTTTGTCGTAATTACCTTTGGCATTCCATGCTAAACCCAGATTGTTGCGATCAATTGCAACATTAGGATGCTCTTCGCCAAAGGTTTTCAAATCACTAGTCAAAGCTAATTCATAGTATTCTATGGCTTTGTCGTAATTACCTTTGGCTCTCCAAGTTTCACCCAAATTATTACAACGTATGGCCACATTCACATGAGTTCCTCCCTTCGTATCAATATCAAGCGCCAAAGCACGTTCAAAAAATACTATGGCATGCTCATATTCGCCCAAGGTATTCGCCACATAACCTGCCATATTTAGATAATCGCTATTCTCTGGTACCAATCGAACCGCACGTCCATAGTGCTCAAAAGCCATCCGGTAACGAACCTCATCGTTAGCGATTTCACCACGTTGAAAAGCAGCTTCCGCTATCGGGATAACGGAATTTTTTCCCTGTTCTTCGATTTGAGAAAACAAGTAATCTGCTTCTTCAGTATTGCCATTAGCTAGAGCCTGTCTCGCCTTCTCAATTAAACCATTTGGCACCAGGCCATCCAAGCTGTCTAAGCGGGCAATACGCCCTTCTAAATCTTGAATATGCTTTTCGTAACTCGTTCGTTCATATTGGCGTCTTGTTTCGATAGCTGCAAGTTCTATAGTGAGGTCGGAAAGTTCTTTTTGGTTAATAGTCGAATTCAATAAGTGCCGGCGAATTTGATTTTCCTTTTCAGCAAGATCTGCTTTATATTGCTTAAAAGGAATACCTTCAATAATAGCTTGGTTGTCAATAGTAGCGTGGTCTTGGTTAACTACAGTGTTCCCCATGGACGAACCGTAGTTAATAGTAACATTCCCTGCGGTATGAATATTAGGAGATTGATCTCTCATAGAGGGTAGTTCAACCTCTCGCGGCGCTTTGGTGTTGATGCAATCCTGTTCGAATAATACTGCCCCTTTTCTCAAAATATCGTCAGGACATGTTACTAGGCTAGCAATACTTTTCGACAAGGTGTTTTGCTTGTCCAAAAAAGTATTGAGCTTTTCAATAATCTGTGGCAACTGATGATTCAACAATGCCTTGACGTAGATAGCCGTAGTGTGGCTGTCTTCAATGGCTTGCTTTAACTCCCCGTGTCCGGCTTCCGACAGCCATGTTTGAAATTCGACCAATTCTGTGTTCGTAGCGACATCACGCCCAGTCATAAATGCAGATACTAGAGATACTATGGTGGCAAATACTTCTGGAATTACTATATTATTAGGTGTCTCATCACGTTCAAGGTCTGCTCCCGCTATAGGTATAATAGCGTCTTTCGTTTGCTTTTTAATTTGAGTAAATATGTGATCTGCTTTTTCAGTATCACCATTGACTAACGACTGTATTTCCTGTTCAATCAAGTTATCCGTTGCTTGCCCATCAAGTTTTTCCAAATGGGCAATTCGTTCTTTTAGAACTTGAATATGTTTTTCATAACTTGTCTGTTCATTTTGGCGTTTGATTTCTATAGCTGCGAGTTCGCTAGTGAGGGCGGACAGTTCTTTTTCACTAAGGGCGGAGCTCAACAGGTGTTGACGAATCTCACTTTCCTTTTCAGCAAGATCTGCTTTATATTGTTCAAATGGAACCCCTTCAATAATAGAGGTACTGTTTTGAGTATTAATAGTTCTATCTGTATTTGATTTTTTTTTATTCTTCAAAGCTATTATGGTACCCAACATTTCAAACAATTCCCTTTGATCAACTTTACATGCATTGCTTTCATCACTTAGTCTATAAGAGATAATTTTAAAGTATCCTTTTAAAGATTCACATAATTCTTCATACCAAGGCAAATTTTCTACCAGCTTCAAGTTCTCTTGGCTAATAAAATAATACACAAACGAAGCATACCCCTTACTCCTTCGGCTTTCAAAATCGTTCTTGGTTGCTAAAACCGCATTTTTGATAGACTCAACCAATTCAGATACAGGCAATTTCACACCTGGCGACACTCTCATTAAATCACAGTAGATTGCTCTCAAAACAGAATCACCTACAGCGTGATGATTAACAGAATCGAATACAAACGCATCAAGTTGATTATTTTCAGATTGAACCACGCCATTCAAATCCAAATAAAAACAGGGCTTCTTCATCTCCAAACGAGATAAGATAACTTCTGCATATCGAGCATCCTGCAACTCAAACGTCATCGATATTCCTTTTTCAGAATATTTACCGCCATCCAAATTATTATCAAAAAGCCACTCGTAATTAACGCTTCCCAATAGCAACCAGCATGCAATTTTTTCTCCGATACAGACCAATTCTTGCCATTGCGATTCGTTATTTATTATGTCTCTCTGCTCTATCAAGATATTACAAATCACTCGCAGAGAATCAATGGATCTCAATTTATTTAACAAACTGAAAGCAATGTCATAAGCACTAGCAGTTTCTGGAAGTTTAAGCGCATATTTAAACTTCTCAGGAAAATAATTGTTACCTTCAAATGTTTCGCTTATATTTCTAATTACAAATTTTTCATATCCAACTCCTTCTCGCCCTCCAAGCTCGATCTTGCAAAATCTTCTAAAATCTCTATTGTTGCGTATGACGGATGGAATTGATATCGCCAATAAACTATCGGATGAATAGTCATGCTTTACAATGACGCCATAAATCATTCCGTCACTTATTACAGCCGTACCGGACAACCCCTTCCAATAGTCCTTATTAAATCGATCCATTTCGACACTAAGTGCGATATATATTTCTGATACATCCGCATGATGAAAATCTCCAGTTAAAGAAATTGGATTCATTAAATTATCATCTAACATTTGCGCAAAGCCGCACCCAAACCATCTTTGCTTGTCCGTAGGGTATTGTGTAGAAAGTTCAAGCAAAGTCATATCACTGGGTAGTGGGGTTTCTATACGTAATACAGCCAAATCAAAATCATCTCCACCATCAAACACGATTCTTGCTGCCGAACGAACTGGAAAACCATCACCATCGCCTACCCTTTGAAATTCAACTTCAAGAGAATCAATTTCATTTTGTTGAGTCAGTGAAAATATATGTCTTACCGTCAATATCAAAGTCCTACTTATTGGAAATCCGGTGCACCATAAATTCTCTCGATTCGATTTTCTAATAGTAACTATGGCGATGCAATCCGCAATCCGTTTCTCAAAATATTGACCTTTATCGCGGTCTATTTCGTCGCTAATATTTTCATGCGTACCTTTACCTACATTATTATATTTTTGATTTACTAGAATAGCGGTCGAAGTTCCTCCATCCTTATTAACCATTAAACTTGCATCACAATAATATTTATATGGAGGAGGTGTTTTAAGATCGATGCAACGTGGCCAAAGACGTGATTGTATGTTCACATCAGTAAACTTCAACGAGCCTACGCAATAACCATGGCTGCGATGAAATCCATATTCTGTATTATCATCGTTCCAGACTTTAAAACCGTCGATTGCCATCAAAGAGCGAGCTTGATAACATAGGAGAGCCCTGGCATTATTAGAATTAATTACGTGATTGGAACTTTCTTTATGCATATGGCCACAGAGATGATACGCAAAATCATTAGAATTTTCCCGATATGTATTTATTCCATTAACGGAAAACCATTCATTGGAATGATGAGTTAACAAAATATTGATTGTATTTCGATCCACCCAGCGTTCATCATTTTTATTGAAATAACAAAATTGATTATCATGTAAATCCAAACGTTCAAAATAGCTTTTCTCAGTTATTTGTAGAAATGCGCTATTAAGTCCCATTACTCCAACTTGATTTTCTCCGACCGAGAATGTGGCGGCAAACTCTCCAGGTAGAAGCCCCTTCAAATACCCTTTTGGCTTAGGGAATATGTCAAAGTTATCCCACCAAAGTTGATATAATCTAAATGCATCTTGAATAACCGGCCATAGTGAACCTTCGTTCCTCCAAAAATCATTTCTAGCATTTTTGTCCCAGTTATCCAATATAGAGTTAGCTTCAACACTCTGAAATTCCACACCAAGTCTAATCAAATCATGATTTCCTGGAACAGCTAGAAAAACTGGTGAAAAATCACTGCCCAAACTTTTAGAAACCCCCGTCTTTAGATATAGAAAGAACTCATTTACTGAGTCATATAAATCGACAGATGCTCGTTGAACTAGATCTCCAGTAAAGAAGATAGCATCGATATTTTGATTTCGTTCCGTAATATTAAAAACAATATCATCAATGAGAGAGTCTACAACTCCTCTCCAGTGCTCCTTCGCCCCACCGTCCCAATGCAAGTCTGAAATGTGAATCCAGTTAAAAGAAGGTAGTTCTTTTGATTCTTCTTTGTCTCGCTTTCTTTTGCTACTTCTATTTTCTCTTCTAGTCTTAGTACTATTCCTAATTTTACTTGATTCGATGTGATTATCATCAAGGGATTTAATAAGCTCTCCAAAATCTCCGCCAAAACGGCGTAAGACGTTCATTCCAACCTTAGCAAAATACTTATTTTTTTCGTTTACACGTAATTTCCCTTTCGCTGTAGGGTCAGCAATCACTGCCCTAAAGTCAATATCACCACTAGTCTGTTTCGATATATAGTCAGATACTTTTAATAAAACTTCCAGACGTTCATTTTCTGATAATAAATCTAGCAATAGTTCACGAATACCATCTTGAAAATCAAAAAAGTCATCAAAATCATGTTCTGCAACACTTACGTGCTTAAGCAGGCCACTAACAACCACCTCTGCCAAGTGACCATCGTTTGACTCGGGACACATAGCTGTTTGAACAATGCGCATTAATGAAAAATTCAATGGTGTAGCCGCGTAATAAGCCACTAGTTTCTGAGCTACTGGGGACGCAACAGAAAAGAAATTTATTAGTTTCTGTTTAGCACTTTCATCAGCTTTATTGTGATTCGTAGTTGTACTAAATATGTCTTCTTCAAAGTAATACGCTGTTAGCCATGAATTATCTTTTCCTAATAAAAATCTCGTCCATGCACCAAAGCCCATTGCGTTCATCCCAAAAACCGGCAAACAGTTTTTCTTTGAATTATATCTATCTTCATTGCCTTTTGAGTCACAAGGCAATGAGCCAACATCATATTGGAAACCTCGATTTATACAACTTTCAAGTTTCGACTTCAAAGGAATTTCAATCCCCAACCCTAACGCACTATCATTCCACATTCTCTGCGGGAGAACATCCACAAGCGCAAGCGGTAAATGCTTCCCCCAAGATTGCAATAAACCTAACACTGCTCCAGAATACCAAGCAGGAGAAACACAATCACTGAAAACTAACATCAATTGAGAACTGGTTTTCGAAAGTAATTCGTTATTGTTATATAACCTCTTTTCCTTACTATTTTCACCAATAGTTAAACGAACATCATTACAAGAAGTGTCCATATACAATATTTTTGTTTTGCAGAAAATCCCTCTATACATGAGTATCTGCTTCAACTCCTTTATGTGTTGCTGCCAGATATTCATTGAAACACTCTTATCAATCACAACTGTCAGATCAAAGCTTATTTTCTTTTTCTGTTTGAAATAAATCAACCAATCCTGTTTTCCTGCCATTCTCTGTTCAGCAATATGCTCTACTGTTCTATCTATGTCCAGTACATATTTTTTTTTGGCTGCCTCGGCATAACGTAGTAGCTTCAAAACTCTACCAATTTCTAACCTATCCTTTAAAGCCCGAGGCGCAACAATACGAATATCCCTAGCAGAGATATCACCGCCGACCAACGCGTTTGGCGCATATATATTTGTTTTCAATGACTCAGACAGCGATCTTTCAGAATTGATATTTAAAGTTTCGTTGTTGTCAATAATTTCATCTTGTGGATTAGTGTTTTTCTTTTCTCCGGTTTTCTCAACATTGGAATCGACAGCAAGTTCATCGTTATTTTCGACCACAGAGCCATTATTTGGAAGGATAGTAGCAAGCCACAAAGAATCCAACAAATCAAGCGATGATGCTTTAATACCGGCATTATTTAAAACTTGTATCAGCCTAAATATATTATTTTCCATAACTACAAACCTTATCTGCACTCTTTAAGATAGAGCATGCCAGACCGACTCAGTAAAGCTTTCCAAACTCTTACCTTGTATTGATGAATCAGCATTCATTAATACAAGAAAAATTGCATTTAGCAATTGATCCGTAGCGAGATCCTTCTTTTCTCTGTTAGAAACAAAATTACTCAATATCTTTTTGATAAGTTCCTTCTTAGCTCGAAATTCAGGTAAGTTACTCAAATGAAGCTCTACTATTTCTTTCAGCTTTTCCGGATTGGGTGGATCAAGATGTAAATGCAAGCAACGACGTAAAAAGGCCGGAGGAAACTCACGCTCTCCGTTACTTGTAAAAATCACAATCGGAAATTCGTCACAAACAACAATACCACACTCAACTTTATGATCTCCCCCTCCTTTTTTCGCATCACATGGTTTAATTTCAACCACACTTTTATTTTCGGGTAATCTAGCGAGTTCGGGAATTTCAAATTCGCCCTCTTCAAATAAATGCAACAGATCATTAGGTAGATCGATATCGCTTTTATCTATTTCATCTATTAATAAAACACGTGTTTTTTGAGAAGCAAAAGCACTACCCAGAGGGCCCAAAGTTAAAAACTCTCTAATATCTGGTGGTGGACTATTTTTTTCTTGCAAAGAAGCTTGTTGTAAACGAGCAATTGCGTCATATCTATACAGACCTTCTGTTAGAGTAGACTGAGATGTTATTGACCAACGTAAAACTTCCCCAAGCATCAATTCTTTTGCGACAGCATAAGCCAAAGAGGTTTTTCCTACTCCTGGTTTACCTGTGATTAATAACGGCCTCCTAAGCATGATCGCAGCATTTACAAGTCTTTTCTCTTTATCATCGACCCTATATAATTCGCCACGCCTTTCTTTATCATCGCGCGAGAATTGACGCCATGGAGGAGGATCTGGCAACTTTTGTATGTCATTATGTGGTTTGTCGCCTCGAAAAACCCACCATGAGTTTTCATTGTTCTCTATATCATTCATAGTACTTTCCAATTGAAAAATATGATTCTCTTAACATATCTATGTTTTTCACTTCACTGGCGCCTTTAGAATTGCACTTGACACAACCCGGCTAGGGTCATCGAGAAAAACACACCAACGAAACAGCGGTAATTTAGAAGTATCTTCTTCTTCACTCCACTCTTCTAATCTCCTTTTTCTCAAAATTATGGGTAATTCAGCTATTGGGTTATGTTCAATCAAATCTTCAAGTTCTTGTAAGCTTTCGTTTGAAACTTTTTCTACTGGCCAAATAGCTGCACTACCACCAGCCCTAATGAAGTATATAATGGGGTTGGTTTTGTCATCGCCATTTAAAACGTCAACCACTTCAGGAAAAGAAACACACATTCCAGATTCAACCTTTAACACCAACTTTCGAAGTTCGCTTGTTTTAAATCTCCAACAAGGCACTCCTTTCGAGCATTCATTTTCTGTCATAGCCTGCCAAGCCAAACCCCACTGTGCCTGCCAGCTTTGATTAACTAAACGATCACGAGATCTAAATACAACAGGGTACATTGTTGACAATGGTCTGCTTATCACGTTTTCCCATTGATTTATAGGTTCATTAAGTAGCTCTCTGCTAAGTACAAATTCAACTATAACATTGGTATGACATGCAGCTTTAACCCCTAAATTTTTAACAAGTATCGTATTGATGGTTTCAACTAAATTTTCGATGTTAGATTGTTGTGTCAAGTCAATTTTATCGTTATCATCAAGAGGATAGACTTTTATCGCTTTAGGTTTATCTTCTTCGAGAAGCCACCCCTGTATATTACAACAAGTACGATTTATGCCACTAACAGGGAAAATCTCAAAGGTAAGTGTGTGTTTTTTATTCTTCGTATTGGAGTTCGTTATAATTTTCGGTACTATTATTTGACACCCATAGAATATTGATATCTTTTCAACTATTTCCTTTAAAATAATTTTGATGCCTTGATCACCAATTTCATGGATCATTAATAAAAAGAAATCACACAACGGAACAGAATTCAATAATTTCCCTTTATCTCTTAACCACAACATTATCGATAATATACCATCATCTAAAGGTATTTTGTGACATTCAATTTCAAATTTCTCTCGGCACCAATATTTTATCCGTAAATGATCGACTCTCTCACGCTCCATTTTTTTTGCTAACTCAGTAAGTTCTACACACGAAACTAGTGTCGACAAATTATGCTGAACATTAAGTGAAGGCAATATTTCTTTGGGGACATCGGGCCAAATTTTTTTCAAGTATTTAATTGGTACAGCATAACCATGTTGGCCCTCTCTTTCTTCATGACTAATCACCCCCATAACCAATCCTGTTTTTTTGCAAATAATAGGAGAACCACTATAACCTTCTTCTAATTGAATATCATCCATAATTCTGATACGCCATGCGTCAACCCGTTCTTCTCCAACTCCTTTGAAAACTAACTTATGTCCCAACTCCGCGTTAATTGCCTCACCCTTTTTATTTGTGTAATCCCCACTAAAAACACAGAAGCCTGGAATGTAACATTGAGATTCGGACTTTTCATATGGGTGTATCTGTAAAGCAGAACCTGGCAGTTCTTGATCAACAACAAGCACAGCTAAATCAATATGACCACTTTCCCCACAACTATACAAAGTAGCAGCGATATCTTCAACATATATCTGCGCACCATCTAAATTCTCAACTACATGCGCACAAGTAACAACCCATGTCATACTAGCATCTTTGCATACTATAAAACCTGTACCAAATCTAGAACACCCCTCGATTCTGACTAACAGCACAGACTCCAAAAAATCAGACCTTTCTTCGATCATACTTTAGCTGTCACTCAGTTGCTTGATCATCATTACCATCACCTAAGTTAGGTTTTGGTTTCATGACTAATTTGACAGAAATGTTCGCGCTTCCCTTCGCTTTGGTAATGAACAAGTTTCCTTCAGCAGAAAACCCGAGATTTAATGTTACCTCAGCAGAGTCAACTTCCAAATCTTTGTTTAACTCTTTCCAAACACTTACAATGGGCCTGCAAGCTGTAAGCAGAATGGGTTTTATACTTTCAATTGAAGCTTCAACTCGACTTGCCGCACCACCACTAATAGCTTTGGCTTGTTTGTCTGGAACCTCTATTTCAACAAGAATATCATCTTTAAGTTCAATTAACTTACTACCCATAATATTACCCTCAAATTTTTAATTTACATCATATTCTTTATGCTTCGAATTTATAAGCTTATTCCTTCAATAATAATTCGTATTTGATACTACAAAATTATTTTCGCCTTTTGTAGAGAGCTTTCCCTTATAACACGTCAATCGTCATTTAGCCGAAAAACTTATAACTAAAATTTGCTAATTGATCATATCCCTTTCCTTATCGATAGGACATATTTTTCTGACCTAAATATAGGTTTTTAACGAATTTCGAATTTTCTCTCGTAGTCAGTATAACCATTGCTGCATTAAGATCTATCTACGAAATACACTATTATAGCATGAAATCAAGGTGTTTCTATCCATTACTGATATCGACGTTGTAATGTATGGCATCAGAACAACAGTTTTCGATTATTGTTCATGTATTTAGCCATGAGAGTCAATACATTGGCACGATTCAATGCCTAGGAGGCACATTCGAATATGTATCCCTAAACATTAATCTGTCAGCTTGAGTTATTAACGATGATATAGACAGTTCGTTTTATAATAATCGAGATCAGAAATAACCGTCAACTTCATTGCTACTATCCGCATGCCTCCATTAACGACGGATTTTGAGGACATGCGCCATATTAAGGTCCCCTATTACACTCTTATAAAGGTAAGGTATCATATCGGTTCCGTAAATTGTCGGTTTTTTTTGGTGCTACGCACCAAAAAAAACCGACAATTTCGAACGTTATGGTAACCACCGATCCCGACACATAGAGAATCAAACAATATAAAGGGAAGGCGTTGCCTTCCCTTAAGTAAGTTAAAATGGCAAAAAATTATCTAGGACGAGATTACGACCAATTTCTAGATAGAGCGCGGTAAGTTCCTCTTCCCTTTCATTCCATTCATTGCTACCTACCTCTACTCCACCAATTTTTTGATCGCAAAGTTGCATGGCTTTGTTTATGTTGTTGATGGCAGATTCGTTTAAGGTGATGGGCTTATTGTTGAAAAATTTCATGGTGTACTCCGTAAGTGGCTGATGTGTGCCACTCATTTCAGCATTGCGCACGGGGCTGTCAAGGGTGACGCGTGTTTTTGCGTCATTTATTTACCCTTGACTGGCCTGTGCGCAGTGCTAAAATGAAGAGGCACATAGCAGACACGACCTGTGCGACACGAAGTTGTGTGTCGAAGCTGTTGTCACGAGTTCGGAGACAACCACCCTTGTCACAGGGTGAACCTATGGGCATGAATAAAGAGCTGCCCAGACAATGAAACGAAGTACTACGGTACGGGGTTCTAATCGTGAGAGGCGAACCTTCCTGATAACCACCTTCGGGTAAGTGCTAGGTAATTGGTATGGTGAACATAAGTGAATCTGTAATAAAGATCGTCAGTCTGAATAAGCGGAAGTGGTTATTACGCTTTAGCTAAATAAGCAACGGAACCGAGGAAAGGCCCCTAGTTCGTAGGCCTTCGTGACCCATACTGTTTCCCGGTCGAGAGCAGGCACCTAACCCAATAGGCTTCAATACACGGAACGTGGAAACCTCGTAGTGTTCCTTATTTAAGGAAAGCTCTCTGTAAAGAGAGCCTATGACACTGCGGGTTTGGGAGGTTGGAAAAAGCAAATGCCGGGCTGTAATGGCCTGGATACGAGAGCATATGACCTCACCTAGCGTGATGGGTGCACCTTCAACTTGCTTAGATCCCTGGGACACTATTAACTGGCCCAAAATGGAAAAGCAAGTCAGACGGCTGCAAATGCGTATTGCGAAGGCAATCCGAGAAGGGCACCATCACAAAGTGAAAGCTTTGCAGTGGTTATTGACCCATTCACATGCAGCCAAAACATTGGCTGTAAAACGAGTGACATCGAACGCCGGGCGTAAAACACCTGGCGTCGATGGTGTACGTTGGAACACACCAAAGCAAAAGTGGCAGGCGATTAAGTCACTTAAAAGGCGAGGTTATAAAGCCATGCCTTTACGACGTATCTACATCCCCAAAAAGAACGGTAAACGTCGCCCGTTAGGTATCCCTACTATGCAGGATCGGGCGGTTCAAGCCCTATACTTGCTAGCGCTAATACCTATTGCGGAGACTACAGCCGACTGTTAGCGCCACTATATTAGCGCGGTTATTTGCCGCTACCCGATTTCACTAAAAAGGGGCATATGTATGCCCCAATGTAGATCTCACAATTTAAGCAGTTTAAAAATCAACCTCATCATCCAGTAGATCTTGAGATCTGTCGCTGTAGGATGCATTTTTAAGCATTTCTGCGATGTCATCACCGTAAGCCTCACATAGTGCCTCCCTAAGGTCGTCGAGCAGCTGTATAAGCGCATAGGCCGATGTTTCATCCAGATGAGTGGTAATCTTAATCGGTTTCATTGACTTAATACCTCTAAGCGTTTACTTTTTTGGTTGTTTAGTAGATCTTGTTCGCTTGCGTTTCTTAGCCGCATTTTCCTTTGCCTCTTTCATACGATAAGACTTCCCTTCTAATTGGATAATCTCAGAGTAGTGAACAAGCCGATCGACCAAAGAGACTACACACGATGCGCTGGGAAAGACCTCTGCCCACTCAGAGAAAGGTCTATTTGTCGTAACTATTGTTGATTTTTTCTCATAACGTCTATTAATGATTTCAAAGAGCAAGTCGGCATGGCGATTTCCATAAGAGAGATACCCCACTTCGTCAATCACGAGCACTTCCGGTTGAGCATAATACTTAAGGCGCCTTCTCAACGCAATGTCACCGTCCTGAGCAGCAAGATCACCTAACATATGAGCTGCGGTGACAAACAGGCTTGTATGCCCTTGCATAACCGCTTGATAAGTAATATTCTTTGCTATCGTTGACTTTCCAATACCATTTGGACCAACAAGAATTGCATTCGTAGCACTACTAATAAAGTCCAATGTCATCAAGTCAGATATTGCGCCTTTATCGCATTGCTCCGGCCAATCCCAGTCAAAGTCTGTTAGTAATTTGAAACGACCGAGCTGGGCATTACTCAGGCGCCGCTCAAGGCCGCGCTTTTTTCGTTCAGTCTCTTCCCAACGTAACCATTGTGCCACTTGTTCGATCCATTGCGGGTCAAGTTCACCCCAATGAGCCAGCAGTCCATAGAGTTTTAAGGTGCTTGCCTGTTGTTTAAGTTCATCTATCGTATAATCTAGAGTAAGTGTATCTGTTGTCATTATGAATGTTCTTCTGGTTGATCTTGTTCTGTGTTATCTTCGGATTTTTCGTCATCCGTTGATGACATCAGTTCGTCATATGCGCTCAGTGTTGCAGGGCGAACAACAACATTTCTTGCTTTCTCGTTGTTCGGTAACGCAACCGCTATTGGCGGTGGTTGGTCACGTTCTTCTCGGCGACGGACAAGAACTTGGCGGACTGTATTATAGTGTGGCACTTCATGTGCAAGAGCCTCTTTCATCGCATATTCAAGTTCCGCAGCTCCGTAATCGTTCATGTATTCAAGCAAAGTCGATATCATTGAACTAAGCGGATAGTTTCGTTGTGCGGCTAGCTCAAGGAATTTCAAGCCTGACGGTATCGCATGAATTAAACGATCTTGCCCTCGATGATGGCTTGCTTTAGCTTTGTACTTCACCAACTTTTCAATGTGTTCAGGATTCTCGATTTGTTTATGCTTATCATAAGACCTCTGGTGTTGCGCTATCACTTCAGTGCCATCTAATATCTGTACGGTGTCCAAAGAAGCGCTAACCGTAACTAGCTGCCTGACATGAGTGTGAGGGATTGAGTAATCATTCAGATCAAAGCGAGCATAAGGCGTTTTACCAATAGACACCTCAACGCGCTCATGCGTCGGGTAGGGCGTCGGCGGCAGAGTGAGTAGTTTTGGTTGCTCTTCGACGAAGGCCTCACGTACACTCAAACCGTTGTTTTCTGGGCAAGAGCGTGACGCACTTATACCAGCACACCATTCGTCTACTTGTGCATTTAAGTCATTTATGTCGTTGTATTTTATCCCAGCAAAAAAGCTGTCACGAATGTAGCGAATAGCTCTCTCTACACGCCCTTTTTCATTTCCTCGCGCAACGGCAACAGGTCGCGGTTCAAAATGATAATGGGAAGATAGTTCCAGTAGCGTCGGATGAAAGCGTATCGCATTACCTTTTCTTTCCAGTACTGCAGATTTTAAATTATCGTAAAGTAGAACTCTCGGTATACCACCGAATGCATCGAAGGCTTCTACATGACCACGTAAAAAGTTCTCCATACGTTGATTAAGGTAAAAGCGCACAAATACCTGGCGACTCCAACTTAATACCATAACAAAAGCCATAAGTGGACGTTTTGCTTTACCTATTTCAATGTGTCCGAAGTGACCCCAGTCAACTTGGCTTTGCTCACCAGGAAGAGTTTTTAAGCGAAGATAGGCTTCCGGCTTTTTACGTGGTCGATGCTGAGCAACGCAGGCGCGAAAGTGACTTTCGCCTCCTTGGTACCCTCTTTTTTTTGCCATCTCATATATCCTTGCGGCAGTTAATGAGGGGTATTCTTCCAACGTCTTGATGATTAAAGGTAAATAATCATCCAAAATTGATGGGCCTCTTGCTCTCTCTGCTTTGGGCAAGCCGTGTTGCGATATAACTCGATCGACGGTTGAATGGTGAATGCTAAGCTGGGAGGCAATCGAATTAACCTTCCAATTTTCGGCATAATGATAACGTAAAATTTTATGATCGCGCTCTTTGTCTTCTGCCAATGGTCGTCTCCTTTAGCTGTCTACATAATTGCTGGTAAAATTAATCCAGCCGGGTTCATTGTTAGCTAAAGGTCAGTCCGAACTCCACCTATCGACACGTGGACAAAAAATGCCTTCGTAAATAATCGCTACACTCACGAAAACAAAATGAGCAGTGGATCACCCTTTTGGTCGTCTTCACCGGTGGCGATATTGGGTATGGCAACTGCTTTAGCTGTGTATGTAGTAAATCACTAAAAGATATTGGTTTTGAACCATGGTGCGTTACGCTTTTTTTCTGTTCCGCCTTAACCAGTTTTTGACGGTTAGCGACAAATGGAGTGTTGGCGGATACGGGAGATGACTGTTGGTGTGTTATTTTGTGTTGTTTCAGCTTCCCATACCTCAGCCTAAATTGCTTTTGACGGGCGGCGTTTTTAGCTCTTCCAGCAGGAGTGGATTGATATTTTTTAACGACTCGCCGCCGCGCTTCCTTACGAGCTTGTTGCGAACAGTTTTTACCACAATAGGTATTACCCCGGTCACAATGGCTACAGAGGAATACTTGGCTTAGGCAGCGTGCACATAGGAAAAATCTAGGTTTTTTCATCATCAACATAAGTTGATTTGAGCACAAGTTTTAAAGCTGGATTTACCTCTTTAAGCATGCAATAATAGCTTGTTCGTGCTTCGGCACGGTCTCAGGCATAACGTCAGAAGGACCGTCAAATCTTACTCTGGCGTTATGCTGCTCTAATCAACAGTCTTTGATACTACTTTTCAGTATAAAGTGCACTCGAGTACCCCTCATTTCCTTCTAATGGCATGCACTAGGCGTATAAAATGTGACCAGTTCGTCAAATGGCATATTTGTGGTTGCGATTTCATCTAAATTGTGGGTAGCGGCAAATAGCCGCGCTTTTCGAGCGGCATATACACCACCCG
>JACLAC010017968.1_pt1 | contig 19906 bp, 20 predicted proteins | sample 8027881 | NCBI WGS metagenome assembly JACLAC01 (sample SAMN15725517, study PRJNA655200) | protist metagenome | isolation source: fluorescence activated cell sorting (FACS) single amplified genomes of... | place: Spain: Blaines Bay Microbial Observatory, Mediterranean Sea | collected 2016-01-19 | reverse complement strand
CAGGGTGGTCAGCATGGACTGATAGTGCGACAGCAGGTCTTCAATTTTGCATCCCCGCTGTTTTTCTCAGAATCCTGAATGAACACTGGAGGCCGGCTTCTCCTTGCAAAGTGTCTTTCATGCGCAACTTTCAGTAAAGTTTACCTACTTGGGTTGTTCTCCTTATCAAATGAGACATAGAGCCAGAGAAGTTATTTTTTTCTCCCTGCAAGACCTCGCAGTCCAAATCGATTCACCCGATCTGAATGTGGAAGCCGAGGACATTTTAGTTTTAAAGAATACTGGTACACGAAGTCTACGAGGAATGCTGGAGGCAGGATACTTACCGATTCCGAAAAAATTAGCCAAAGCAGGAGGCAAAGACATGGTGGAGATCTAGGATACCAGTATGTCCGGGGCTACTTTGGAACTATTGTGTTCCATGTCATCCTTGTAACAGAGCTTGGTGGCCTGCTGGCCTTGCTTCCAATGCCCCAAGCCCAGAGGAATCAAACTGACTGATTTGCTTCCCATGACATTCATATTCCAACAGAAAAATTAAGCCTACCACGAAGGATTGAATCCAGTAGCTGAGGCTGTCAAGAAATTTAAGTTTCAGGAGAGGTTTAGGAAGACTTCAAACTCAGACTTACTCACTTTCAGTGCCCAATTCAGAGAACATCAAATTTGACAGTACAAGCTTTTATCTTTAGATTCAGGTTCTCTGATACATTTAGTATCAGACATAACGGAATGTCGAGAGGTTGTGTGGTGTGGGTGAGCTCAATGCTCCTCCAGCTTAGAGAAAGATAAGATCAGGCGAAGTTCTTATCGCAATAGAATTCTGATATCGTGACGAGTTCTATTTTTAAGACCAGGCTGCTACAATCGGCATTTTCACAAAAATATTAATCTCCAAATGGAGATTTCATAGCTGATCGTTCGAAAGATGCGGGAGGCTGTTCAAAAGGAGAAAATTATGATACGCAAGACAAGGAATTTGATTGGTTTTGGAATTCTACTCGTTATGAGTTTTGTTGCAACCAAAGCAGTAGCAGCTGACGCGATTTGCTATAACTGCCCCCCACAGTGGGCGGATTGGGCTTCGCAATTGAAGAGTATCAAGCAAAACCTTGGGTATGACATGCCCCATGATAACAAGAATTCGGGTCAAACGCTTTCACAACTTTTAGCTGAGCAAAGTAGCCCAGTCGCTGATGTTGCCTACTACGGTGTCTCTTTCGGTATTCAAGCTGCTGAAAAAGGAGTAGTTGAAGCATACAAGCCGATGCACTTCGATGAGATCCCAGAAGGTTTGAAGGATAAAGATGGCAAGTGGTTTACCATCCATTCCGGTACACTTGGGCTTTTCGTGAATATTGATGCATTGGGTGGCAAGCCGATCCCGAAATCATGGAAAGATCTGATGAGCCCTGACTACCGAGGAATGATTGGATATCTTGACCCCTCATCAGCATTTGTAGGTTATGCCGGAGCGGTAGCTGTAAATCGAGCCTTTGGTGGTACACTTGAAAATTTTGATCCCGGAATTAAGTTTTTCAAGGACTTGGCAGCAAACGACCCGATCGTTCCGAAACAAACTTCATATGCAAGGGTTCTCTCAGGCGAAATCCCAATTTTATTTGATTATGATTTCAACGCCTACCGTGCAAAATACAAAGACAAAGCTAACGTTGCTTTTGTAATTCCGGAGGAAGGCACTGTAGTAGTTCCTTATGTAATGAGTTTGGTGAAAAACTCACCTCATCCAGAGAAGGGTCGAAAAATACTTGATTTCATAATGTCCGATGAAGGACAAAAAGTTTGGGCTAACGCATTTCTGAGACCTATTCGTGCATCAGCGATGTCAAAGGAAGCAGCAGCAAAGTTCCTTCCAGCCTCTGATTATTCCCGCTCCACTCCTCTTGATTACGCAAAAATGGCTGCAGTCCAAAACTCATTTAAGGAGCGTTATCTCAACGAGGTCAGATAAGATCGAAAAATTTGCCGTTCAAACTAATTCTCAAATGAACACAAATTGTCACTATGATCCGTCGAGAATATCCTAGATACTTTCTGCTGATTTTGCCTGCAGCGCTTATCTTCACAACCTTCTTCTTTGTGCCAATGACAAGACTAGCAGTTGTTGGCGCCACTGGTGACGAGGGAACAGCTAGTTACCTCAGTATTATCCAAACCCCTCGTCATTTTGAGAGCATGGTAGCGACGGTTTTGCTCTCAATCGGAGTAACCGCCTTTGCTCTCATAATTTCCACGATTGCTGGATTATTTCTTGTTCGTAATCGATTCCGTGGTAGTGAGACATTAGTCTCACTACTGACATTCCCACTTGCATTTCCCGGAGTAGTCATTGGGTTCATGATTATTCTCTTAGCTGGAAGGCAAGGTTTAATTGGTGGCATTAGTAATTATTTGATTGGTTATAAAGTTGTTTTGGCTTATTCGATGTGGGGACTTTTTCTTGGATATTTATATTTTTCGATACCTAGGGTTATTTTAACTATTATGGCTTCTGCTGAGAAGCTTGACCCAGCTCTAGAAGAAGCTGCTCGTTCTCTTGGTGCATCATCTTGGGAAGTGATAGTTGACGTTATTTTGCCAGCCCTCAAGCCCGGGTTGATTGCTTCTGGAGCTATCTGCTTTGCTACCTCAATGGGTGCATTTGGTACTGCTTTCACGCTAGCAACAAACATAGATGTGCTTCCAATGACGATTTATACTGAGTTTACTTTGAACGCTAATATTGCGGGTGCTGCAAGCTTGTCAATCATATTGGGAATAATTACCTGGGTTGCACTATTGTTAGCGAGAAGCCTCTCAGGTTCAACAGTTGCCGCCTCCGGATAAAAAGTAAATATGCGTCGCCCCAAAATCTTTTATGGGCAATTGTTTTTCACTCTTGTTGTATGTGCATTTCTGATTGTACCTGCTATTTTATCTGCATTGGCTGGGGTAACAGAAAATTTTTTCGTAGGTTTGAAAAGTGGTTTTACTTTTCGTTGGATTATAGAAGTTTGGGAACTTTATTCTGAAACAATATATCTCTCGCTGTTAATTGCTGTATTTTGTCTAATAATTAATCTTTTTATAGGGGTTCCAGCAGCATACTCGTTAGCTAGAATTGGTGGGAGAACCGCTCGCATTGTTGAGGAAATGATTGTGTTGCCAGTTGCTATACCTGGGCTGGCAATCGCTCTTGCGTTAATTATTATGTATGGAGGTTTTCGTGATTTTAGAACTAGTTGGTCATTTATTTTAGTTGGACATGTGCTCTACACACTGCCATTTATGGTCCGCTCTGTCCTAGCGGTCTTGACAAGTACCAACTTTAAAATACTTGAGGAGGGGGCTGCAAGCCTGGGAGCGCCTTTCTGGCATCGTTTTATCAATGTTGTATTGCCCAATGCCAAGCCAGGGATACTGGCTGGCTCATTGATGGTAATTACTCTGTCTGTTGGAGAATTCAATCTTACTTGGATGCTACATACACCAATGACAAAGACATTACCTGTTGGCTTGGCAGATAGTTATGCATCAATGCGCCTAGAGGTTGCTAGCGCATACACCTTGGTCTTTTTCGTAATGATTGTACCACTATTGATTGCCATGCAATTGCTAGCTAAAAGCCAGCGCCACCCAAAAAAACTCATTCAAGACGAGGATGCCCATTGAATGAATCATTGATTATGAAGAGATAGCCTATGAGTTCAAATGCAACCGCAGTGACACTTCATAAGTGTGCGAAAACTTTCGAAGATGGGACACGGGCCTTGGATCCCGTGGATTTAGCAGTCGAAGGTGGGGAAACTGTGGTTCTTCTTGGGCCTTCAGGTTGTGGTAAAACAACATTATTGCGAATTGTGGCAGGACTTGAAAATCCAGACAAATCCGGAGAGGTCTGGTTCAACAATGATGATGTGACTGGGTTACCTATCGAAAAGCGAAACGTCGGGATGGTATTTCAATCCTATGCGTTGTTCCCAAATATGACAGTTGCAGAAAATGTGGCTTATGGGCTTCGAGTACGGAGAATGTCAAAGCCTGAAATAGAAGCTAGAGTTCTAGAAATGCTGAAGATGATGCGTATCACTGAACTCTCAAACCGGAATATCGATCAACTTTCAGGTGGTCAACGTCAAAGGGTTGCGCTCGCTCGAGCAATTGCTGTGAGACCAAGGGTTCTGCTTCTGGATGAACCGCTTACAGCTCTCGATGCACTCCTGAGGGAACGTCTGAGGGTTGAAATTGATAGTCTTTTGCGAAGTCTTGCGATTACCTCCATCTATGTGACACATGATCAAGCCGAAGCAATGGCTCTGGGTGATCGTATTGTAGTAATGTCCAAAGGTAAAATTGTGCAAACAGGTTCGCCAAGAGAAATTTACAATACCCCTAAAAACTCTTTTGTAGCTGACTTTATTGGAACAGTGAATAGGATCCCTTCTGCAATGATTAACGGAATAGGCACTTCGAAAGATCATGATTTGGTATTTCGCCCAGAGGATGCCGAAATCGTTGAGAAGTCTTCCGGCCAATTCAATGGAAAGGTTGTAAATTCATTTTTCTTGGGAGACAGGATTCGCTTGATTGTCGATTGTGGTACACCTGAGCACATTACTATTGAATCATTTCAGCGAGATGTGATTGAAGAAGGGGATGAAATATCAATTCGTGTTCATCAAGACAGATTTTTAGAAATTAATTGAAAAGTCATTAAATTTATGATTCTGGCACAACTGACAGACACACATATCCGCTCAGGAAGACAGGTAGCCTATGGTCGCGTTGATACGTGCTTAATGCTTGAGAATGCAGTTGCCCATATTAATAATTTCAGACCCAATGTAGAGGCTGTCATCGTTACTGGTGACATTACGGACAGGGGGGAGCTAGAAGCGTTTCACGTATTTCGGGAAATCATCAATGAATTAGTCCCACCATGGTATGTCGTTCCAGGCAATCACGACAGTAGAGAAAATTTTCTAGAAGCGTTCAAAGATTGCTATTATCTTAAGAATAGTTCTGATTTTATACACTATTCTGTTGATGATCATCCTGTAAGACTTATAGGTTTTGATACAACTGTTGAAAATAAACCTTATGGCTTTTTGACAGAAGAAAGACTCCTGTGGCTGGATAACTGTTTGGCAGAAAAAACCCAGAAAACAACGATACTGTTTCAGCATCATCCACCATTTTGCACAGGTATCAATCACATGGATGTGCAGAACTTGATCAATGGAAAAGAATTAATTCAATTGCTTACATCCCATAGACAGGTGCGACATGTGGCTTGTGGTCACGTTCACCGGGCATCTGAAGCATGCATTGATGGTGTTGGAATAAGTATCGCACCCAACGCTGCACATTCCACAACACTGGATCTTGATCCAAGTGGTCCATCATCTTTCAGCATGGATCCACCAGCCATTCGTATTTTTCGAGTTGATGCTGAGGGGTATCTCACAAGCCATCTCAGTTACCTGGGAAATTTTGATGGTCCTCACCCTTATTTCAATCCTGATGGAAAATTAGTAGGGTGAACTAAAAAAATTTGTTGAACACGTGACACTTAACTTCCTTGAACAGTGAGCAATTCATATTGGAAGTGTTCTCTCATCCTACCTTTCGTTCATTTCCCCTCCACAAAATAATAAAAAAAGATAACTGCACCAAAAGCATGTGCTGCTGTTTTGGAGTAGTTAGCAAGTAATCTCAAAGTTACAGTTAGAAAATTGTGATCGATTGAGATCATCAGGGTGGACTCCATGTCTCAACGATTGTCTAAGATTTCCACTGCAGGACTGGAGTAAGATAAATCGACAAACTGCTGGGATTTGATTCCTTTATCCAACCATCCCTGAAATGCTACAAGCGCAGCTTAACACAGGGCCTAAAATGAATTCATTCCACAAACCAAGCATTACGTCTGAGAGATCTCCACCACACAAATCGAATCACTGAACTGCCGACTCAGGCATTACTTAGTAAGGATCCATCATAAAACGCTATACTAAAGCAAATCCAATTTGAGGTTGGAAGTTTCTTTGAAACTGCTCATCCGCAAATTCAAAAAAAGTTTAAGCTCCAACGCCAAAAATCTTCTATTTAGGTAAACAGGTTCAACGCAACTCCTGAATCATTCTCTCCAGCCAGAACATTGCTTCAGTGGCATCTTCAATAGTGGGAGCAGCTGTGGATTCACCACTGAACCCTCGCGCAACATCTTCCAGCAAGGCCACATATCCCTTGTGATCCTCGTTGGCAGCTACGGTGAAATTAGGAGTCCAGGTCAGGGTATCAACTGTCTCGCTAAGCGATGCTGAGTTGTCATCGACCTTGAAGGGTGGATCGCGAAACCATGAGACGTCAATCACGTTGTTGATCTCAATCCTCTGGTGGTCTCCCATGATAGTGATGGCTTCCATTGGAGTCCCCCTGGATTGCACCGTCCCCATCACAATTGTGCCGATGACACCATTTTTACACTCAAAATTCAGATGGAAGAGCAGTTTGCCCGGAGCAGGTTCACTTTTGCGAACCCCAAAGTCAGCGAAGGCACTGCTCACTAACCATGGAATGAGGTCCATGTAATGGACACAATGATGTAAGTAAAAACCCGAGTAGTCTACCTCTCCCTCAAAGTAAGTGGGCGCCGTCATGTAAGTCGCCTGAACCCCCAAAATTCTCCCAAAAGCTTCTTTACTGAGAATATTCCTGGCAATCTTGTTGCCTGAGGAATAGCGCTTCATGAAGCCAACATGGACCGCCAGTCTTTTCTTTCTGGCCAGACTGACAATTTCCTGGGCATCGGTATGATTCAAGGCAGGAGGTTTCTCCATGAAAACGGGTAGATTCCTTCGGAGGGCCTGAAGAGCAATCCGATGATGAGCTTCAGGGCCCACAGCCATGCAGACAGCATCCAAACCCTTGAGTTCAAGCATCTCTTCCCAATTGAGAAAAGTCTCTCTGACTCCATAATGGCTTGCAGTTCTCTTTAAGGCCTCAGGGTTTTGGTCGCACAATGCTCGGATGCTCAAGCCCACTCTGCTCAGTTGTGGTAGCAGCATCTGGGTCGCATGTCTTCCACAGCCAATCCATGCAATGTTCAGTGTCATTATTATTGTTCCGAAGAGTTCAGTGTGGAGCGAATTAACTGGAGGGAATGCTGGAGTTTAGGAATTTGATCCTTGTCAGGTTGCCGCCAATGGGCAATAGGCAGCGCCAGTCTCTCATCATCCCGCCGAAAAGGCTCTAGAGAAATGGGACCGTCGTACTGAATCTCCCGAAGAGCGCCGATAACTTCCTTTAATGGCAGGCTTCCCGATCCAAGGTATCCCCGATGATTTTCATTTGCCTGGAAATGCACAATTCTGGAGCCTGCCTTTTTGATCGAATCTACTAGGGAAGCATCTTCCATATTCATATGGAAGGTATCCAGCAACAAACCAAGGCCATCATTGTTGACCAGATCGATAAGTTCAATTGCTTGATTGGTTGTGTTGAGCAGATCAGTCTCAAAACGATTCAGGGGTTCTACAGCGAAGATTTTACCTTCCATTCTTGCTGCTTCCGCAGCAACGGAAAGCCCCTCGATCATGCATTCAGCTCTTCTTTTCATCTCGTCAGCAGTCCATGGATAAGGTGCTCTGCCAGCAAACACCAGTGGTTCACCGTAGATTGGACCCCCAATGATCTTTGCCCCCAACTCATTGGCAACCTTTAGGCAGTACTTCAGGTAGGCATGTCCCGTCTTTTGGTTTGTCGCGTCTTCGGAGCAAATGGATCGCTGAAGGTTGACTCTTGCCGCCAGTAGAACGTCAAGTTGATTGACTTCGAGGCACTTCCGGAGTTCTCTGAGATTGAGTCTGTCCTCAGGTTCGGGCACAAGCAGTTCAATGAATTCAAAACCTAATTCACGGATTTGAGCCAACAAGGCAAGGTGTTTATCTGTGAAGGGTCTTACAAACTGCATGGAGATGATTCCAATCGGATTGGCTGTCATAAAATATTATCCTTTGACGGCACCTTGGGTGAGACCTGCGATGAGGTGTTTTTGAACTAGCAGAAATAGGACTGTTGCTGGCATCGCTCCGACAATGCCGCCGGCGGTCAGGAGACCCCATTCGACCTGGTATTCTCCAACCAGGGTCTGAATCGCTACTGTGATCGGGCGAACACCTCTCCCTCCCAGGGTCAGGGCGTAGAGATACTCATTCCAGGAAGTTATAAAGATGTAGATGGCTGTGGCTATGATACCCGGAATGCAGAGAGGCAGGACCACTCTGAAGAGGGCTCCCATTCTCGAACACCCATCCATCATCGCCGCTTCATCCAGGGACTGTGGGATGTTATTGATGTAGCTGGTGAGCATCCAAACGGAGAAGGGAATTGAAATGGTCGAATTGGCTACAATGAGAGAGAAATGAGAGCCGATCAGGCCCACAGATTTCATCAGGATGAAAAGAGGCAGAATCAACAGTACAATCGGGAACATATTGATGAGCAGGAACTGCAACATCAGCAATTTTCTCCCTCGGAAGCGAAATCTCGAGAAGGAATAGGCGGTAGTGATTGAAAGAAGCAGTCCTACTGCAACAGTACCCAACGAGACAATAAGGCTGTCGAGTAAATTTTTACTGAAACCAACCGTCTCAAAGAGTCGAGAGTAATTTTCGAAAGTGATGTTGTTGAGCGAGGGACCTTCGGTAAAGAGCAACGATTTCTCTGTGACGGAAGTCATCCCCATCCAAAGATAGGGAGCCAGAGTGAATGCTAGAATTCCCAGCATGGGCAATTCCACAAGCAATAGTTTCCTCAGGCGACTTTGACGTTGAATCATTGATCAATCGATCTTTGTGCCCTGGTGAGATAGAGCACGACCAGAATGGTTAGTAGAAGACTGAAGGTCACAGCCAAAGCGGACCCGTATCCATAGTCCAGGGAGGTCCTGGCCTCTAAAAATGCGTAGAGGGGAAGGGTATGTGTCGCATAGCCTGGACCGCCTCCTGTCATGACAAAAATGACATCCAGAGAATTTGCGACCCAGATGATTCTCAGTAAGACTGATGTGAAGATCACTCCAGCAATTCCTGGAATCGTGATGTAGAAAAATTGTTGTATCACGGAAGCTCCGTCAATGGCGGCAGCCTCATAGTAGGTTTTTGGGATAGCCTGCAATCCTGCGAGAATCATGACTGCGAAGAATGGGAAACCCTGCCAGGTCAAAGTCAGAATGATCGCATAAAGGGCAGTATCAGGATCAGCCAGCCAGGGAATGGAATAGGAGATCAGCTTAAGTCTCAGGAGAAATTCATTGAGGATTCCAAAATTAGCATCGTAGATCCAAACCCACATTAATGAGATAACAACTGAAGGCAGTGCCCAGGGAATAATCACGAGGGCACGTGCCAAGGGACGCCAGAAGAACTGCTGATTCAGTAGAAGAGCTGTCAGTAGACCCAATAGCAACTGTGCGGGAACTGTCAGTGAAATCCAGACAACTGTATGCTGGAGTGAGATCCAGAATACCTCATCTTCCAAAATTTTGAGAAAGTGTTGGATGCCAATCCACTGAATCGCTTTTGGTCGAAAGAGTACATATTCGTGGAGGCTCATCCAGATAGCCTGAAGCATCGGCACAAAGACGATCGCCAATGTCACAACCACAGAAGGAGCCACCATTACATATGGAAGGACCTGAAATGAGTGTCTGAAGGGAGTTTTGCCCATGATATTGTGAATTGGTGGCAATCAGCATTGCCACCGTCAGCAGTCTCAGGGGTTATATAGACTATCGATTTCCCGGTTCATTGCGCGGGCATCGATTTGTCCCGTCAATGCCCTCTGCATGGAGATCGGCCAGACACTGTTGGTGAAGTCGGCAGTTTCACTGGCATTGGGTAGCAACTGTGCATAGGGCAAAGAGGCCACCGTAGCGTCAACAAAACGCTTCTCATGCAGATTCCATTTTGCAGAATCTGTCTTGGTAACTGGAAGCTGTCCAGTTGCCTTGTTGAATTCAGCATTGTTGCCATCGCTGGAGAGGAAACTGATCCACTTCCAGGCTGCGTCCTTGTCTTCAGCCGACGAGAAGATCGCCGTGCTTTCATCACCAAATGCAGTCCAGTGCCCACCGCCACACTCTGGAACTGGAGCAGCAGAAACCTTGTCCCCCAGAGCCTCGACCATCCCCTTGGATGATCCAATGTGATGAATGGTCATCGCTGTTACCCCTGCCTGGAAGGCTCCAATGATTTCCTTGAAGCCATCATTGGGTGCCGAAGGAGGAAAGACTTTGTCCTTCTGAAAGAGGTCAAGAACGAATTGCGTCCCTTTGACCCCCTCTGCTGAAGTTAGTTGACCCTTGCCGAAACCTACACCGTTTCTGGAAAGTGTGAGGCTGGCCCAGTGATCATGACCTCCCTTGCCACCCCGGAAGCCAAAACCATAGGTATCTGGCCGACCATCACCATTGGTGTCTCGAGTCAAAGCCTTGGCTACAGTACGGAAGTCTTCACAGGTGTTCGGTACTTGCAGACCGAGCTCTGCAAAGAGATCTGCCCGATAGTATAGATAGAGAATCACATACTGTACTGGCAGATAGTAGTGTTTCCCATCGGCGGCTCTGGTCAGCTCAAATAGATTCTCCTGCACATTGGCTTTACCTGCCCAATTTGAGAAGTAGTTATCCAGGGAAACAAGAGCTTCCATCTCCAGCAGGCGAGGCAGTGCATTCAATTTGACCATTGCCGCATCCGGAGCATCTCCGGCCGCAATTGATGTGTAGAGTTGATCATAATAGCTGTTCCATGGGATATTCTCTGCTTCGATTTGGATCCCAGGATTTTCTGACTCGAATTTCTCTACGAGCGATGTCATGGGATTGTCGGCATTGTCGAAGTGATACCAGAATCGAACGGTCTGTGCCTGTGCATGGAAGAGGATGGATCCTGCAAGCAGGAAGAAGAGGAATGGTAGCACCAGAGGCTTGCTATGGAAGTTCATTTGTCGCTCTCCTAAAAAAAGAGTTGGGATCGGACGATGGAAGCAGGATTCGCAATGCATCAGCTGCATCCCGAAATGCCTGACTTGCTTGGGGTAGGACCAGACTCATCTGCATGAAGCCATGCACGACGCCGTCGTAGAGACGGAAAAGATCTGTACGCCCGAGGCCCTGTAGACGGGCATACAGGAGCTCGCTGTCAGAACGTAGGGGATCGACAGCAGCAGCACTCATGAAAATAGGGGGTAGGTGACTTAGTTGAGAATCCTCTGCCAACAGTGGATAGGCCAGAGGATTGTTCCAATTTTTCTCATTGGTGTACCAACTGCAGTAGCGCTGCATCTTTTGTCGGGTCAGCCCAGGTCCATTAGCATGTTGGTTGTAAGATTCAGTGGTGAACTGATTGCCGAAGACGCCATAGAAAAGCAGTGCAGCACTCGGTAGGCGCATCTTTTCCTGTAACTCGTTGAGCATAAGCGCCAGGGCGAGATTGGCCCCGGCACTGTCTCCAGCAACCACGAATGGTCTCTGTAACCCAAACTGGTAGCTTTGCCGAAGGATCTCTCTCCAAACCCGAACACAGTCCAGGAGCCCAGCTGGATAGGGGTTTTCAGGAGCAAGACTATATTCCAACGAGACCACGCAAGCACGGGTTTCATTTGCCAGCAGTCGTGATGCTCTCTCATGTGTTTCAATGCTGCAGAATGCCCAACCGCCACCGTGAATGTGCAGAATCGTTCCCGAACTGTATTCCATTGGTTGGTAGAATCGAATTCTGGTCGGATGATTTTCGTGGGAGAGGATTTCAAGATCCTCTACCTTAGCCATTTCAGGTAAATCCAGGTTCCAGCGCCAATTTGAGGATTCTGCCAGTTTTCGACCTTCCTCAGCGTCCAGGGTAGTAGGATCAGCCTGTGGACCATCCTCCTCCAAAATCCTCTCCAGGATGGCCAGCATTTCAGGACTGCAGCGGCAGGTCTCAGCCATGGAGTTCATCTGTTCCAATCAGGTTGGGGCCAAAGTCCACAATCGTTGTAATATGTGTAGAGAGTTCGCGAACAGTCCTTTTCTCATCTGCAGCCTCCAGAGCCTCGATGATCACTCTGTGTCGATTGGCGGTTTCGATCAGATCTCTTTCTTGTGGATGATTCAGGATCTTGTAGCGGTGAGCATGGACCAGGCATCGCTGAAGTACTGGTGTTACGAGCGGTAGATCGGCGTATTCGAAGAGATGGAGGTGGAAAGCTCGGTCATGCACCGAAAGCAGGTATTCATCACCTGCCTTTGCTGCATCCAACATCCTGGAGAGTCGCTCCTCAAGAGTTTGTAGAAGAGGCTTTAGGTTTTTCTGAAAAGTCCTCTTGATCCCGCGACATTCAATGCCAAGACGAAGTCTCAGCAATTCGAGGGCATCAGCCTGTCGGCAATCGGCAACGGTTGTACCACGATGAGCCTGGCGGTAAACCAGACCCAATTCCTGCAGTAGCATTAGTGCCTCTCGCACAGTACCCTGGCTTGCTCCATATTCCTCGGCTAGTTCCATCTCAAGAAGGGTCGAATTTGGGGGACGTATCCCCAGGACAATTTCTTTCTGCAACTCCGAAAAAATTGTCAGATTCCTTCTCGAGCCTGCTCTTTTTGCTGAAATGGGGAGAAACTCCCAATCCCTTGAGTGGGCCTTCATACTCTCTCTTCTAAAGATTATCAATATCATTATTGATAATTCAGCAGAACCCGAAAGATTTGGCAAACAAAAATTCTTAGTTGTAATCCAAGTCAAACAACCGTAGCCAATGCCAGTTCTACCTAAACTCTCAAAATTTCAGAGATCTTTCTGAGGTGAAAAAGCTAGGTCGTGGTGATGGGGGGCTGACAAAATCAACTCTGGAACTGTGGAAATTCTTAATCTTGTCGTTCGTTGAAGAAGGAGGTTGTAGAAATTGCTAGAAGTAAGATGGAGGTTTAGAGCTTGATCCGAAAAGTCAGGAACTTTACCAAAAGACCACCCACGTATTTTCCTACCAGGAGTAAGAAATTATGATTTTTCTGATGCTGTATCCACCAAGGAATGGACAAAGAAACAACCATATCATACTCTCTTTCCATCCACACTCCAGCTGACAGCAAGTGAAAATCAAACTCGTTGGTGTTCCATTAGATGAGATCATGGAGGTGAATATTCAATGCTGATGGCCGCTAGGATAGTTGGGTTTAATAATTCATAAGAATGCTGAACTCGCTTTCACAAATAAAAATTGCTATCAGTTCTGGGATCAGTTTTACTTAATTGGATGATTATTTGAAAAGGTTTTGGCTGAAGCTATCCCAAGAAAGATGTAGAGGTAGATGAAAAAAAAGTGCAACTACGATTTTTACTCTCTCTCAAAGCAATGTTGCCCTTTCTGTTGCCCTTTCGATAAATATTACTTATTAAACCATAAAAATTAGAAAAAGTAGATTCCCGCACTGGCCACCAGTTAATATTAAGGTTTGCTGGCTTCAGCACAATCCCCCCTAAAGTAAAATGGCGTAGCAGAGGCGTAGTAATTTTTACGCATCTCCCCATACATCTCCTGGTCAAATTTGCACATCAATCGATTACAAATCGTAATCCAGGCAGGATCTGCCTCCATTTGCTCCCCACTGCCAATCTAGTTATCGCTAATCCACAGATCTAATCCTGGGTACCTCGACTAGGAGTCGGAAATAAGGTATTCCTTATTTCCGACTCCTACCCCGGGGCTATGGTATGCACAGATCTTTTTGCTGCTGTGCGAGTTGGAAGCCTTCACTGTGTTGCTCAAAGCGTTGCAAGCCATGTAACATCTTGTTCGGCCCAGCCTTGCGCTCCGGGCATGCCCATTCTGCCACCCAGTCGAGCAATAATCCAAGCTGCCCAAGCCAGCGAACTCCCTTGATGAGGGTTCTTATGCTGCACGGCAAACTCGTTCACCTCAAGAAATTTCCCGAGGGTCATCAGGTCAAACTGTTCCGGTTGGTTTCCTCTACCAGAGTCACGGAATGGATCGTCACCAATAATCTTCTAAAGCTTCTGACCCCGAAGTCCCAAAACAGACAACGGTGCGCTGGAAGATCGAGCAGTTTCACCGCCAATGGAAACAAACCACCGGAGTTCAACGTTGCCAATGCCGAAAACAAAGAGCCCAACACAATCATATCACGGCCTCGCTGCTGGCTTGGGCCTATCTTCATCAGCCAGCAATGCTGACCAAAACAACCGTCTACGCCCTCAAACAGGGATTGCTGGATGACTACCTCTGCAAACAGCTCAGGAATCCAGCTTTCGCAATTACTTCTGCGTAAGTCCTATAAGAATTCAGAGCATAGAGTTGACAAATAAACACCGTAAAGCGATAAGGCAATGTGATAGTGATTTTGTTCCTTGAATTGAGAAAGTAATGCGTATCAAAGAATTTGAAGTAATTGACCTCAGAGTCCCGACCTCCGATAGTTTGCTAGGGTCGGATCCCTTTCATCGGAAACCAAACTATTCTGTAGTCCTGACCAAGCTCTTTGGGAACAATGGAAAAGAGGGTATTTCAGTAAATTTTACAATCGGTGCGGGCACTGATTGGGTTGCTTACGCGGTGAGGGATCTAATGCAACTGATAGTGGGGCGTTCACTGGATGAGTTTACCAAGAATCCTGGAGGCTTTCACAGGATGCTACTCGATCATCATCAGCTCCGGTGGCTTGGTGATGGAATGGGGCGGATGGTAATTGGCTCAGTGGTGAATGCGCTCTGGGATCTCTGGGCTAAAGAGGAAGGTAAACCGCTCTGGAAACTGCTCGTAGACTTACCTCCGAAGACAATTATTGACTGTATTGACTGGAGATACTTAAAAGATGCCCTAGAGCCAAATGAAGCTCTTGAAATTCTTGAGCAGGGCTTGGCAAGTAAATCAGAGCTTGAAAAGCGTATGAGTCAAAAAGGTCCAAAAGCTTACTCGACCGCTGGCTGGCTTGGGTTGTCTGATGACGAAATTGTTAAGACTATTGAGGAGGTCAAAAAGCAGGGCCTGAACTGCTTCAAGATGAAAGTAGGGCTGGATGTTCAAAAAGACAAAGAACGCCTAGCATTTATCAGAAATGCAATAGGGGAAGACTCCCTATTGATGCTGGATGCCAACCAGATTTGGGGTGTTGAGGAAGCCATCTCACATATGTTGCAACTGGTTGAATTCAAGCCTTATTGGATTGAGGAACCGACAGCACGAGATGATGTACTTGGCTATCAACGGATTGGAGCAGCCTTGAAGCCGTATGGTATTGGCCTGGCTTGTGGTGAGCAAGTACCCTCTCCGGTAATTTTCAAGCAGCTACTACAGCAGAGGCTGATTCAGTTCTGCCAGATAGACGCAACAAGACTCTCTGGTGTGAATGACGTAATGGCAGTAATCCTGATGGCAGCAAAGTATCGTGTTCCAGTTTGTCCACATGGAGGTGGAATTGGCTTATGCAATATGATCCAACATTATGCGATTTGGGATCAAATAGCTGTGTCTGCGAAATCAGATACCCAGGTGGTGGAATATCTAAACTTTCTTCAGGATGAAGTGTTTCTGCACTCAGTGACAATGAAAAACGGGGCTTATGTCCTGCCACAAGTTCCTGGATGGGGTTTGGAGATGACAGAAAGCTTTGTCGAAAGGCATGCCTATCCCACCGGCAAAATTTGGCAAGGCAGGGAGGCATCTGGTGGTGTCACTTTCTTAGCTTGATCTAAAGTTTCGCGTTAGCATCTTTCAGATCGAAGCAATGAATTTATCGAATCAAGAAATTTAGGGTTAGAATTTCACGGAATTGAAACCCACTAAATTCAGCAATTGGGACTTGCCACTAGAATCAGGGCAGGTGATACAAAATGCCTTTGTGCTGCAGCAGTGTTTGGAAGGAAACCATCAAAACATAGCAAGGTTGTCCTTTGCTGTGCTTCAATCGCTGGAAATCACCGGAGGTTGGAATTTTTGATGGGCCAGGGGAGAGCTTTAGACCCAGAACAGTATTGTATCATTGCCACGGAGGCTCTTGGCAATGGCTGGTCTTCATCACCGAGCAACAGTCACGAACAGCCGAGGACCGAATTCCCTCGGTTCACGCTGAGGGACATGGTTGCATCCCAGTACAAATTACTAGAAGTTCTTAGAATAGAAGAACTATTTTGTGTGGTTGGGGCTTCCATGGGGAGAATGCAAGCTCTTCAATGGGCTATGCATTCAGACACAGTGCAAAAAGTCGTTGCAATGACACCTCAGGCAAGGACATCGGCTTGGTCCCAGTTGGCTAATGCACTTTCACGAGAAATTCTCATGCAAGATCCCAACTGGAAGCGGGGATTTGTTGGTGCTGACTGCTGGAAGCTTTGGGGTGGGCTGATGATGGGACTGATTCCAGGAGCTCCAAAGTCCATTACAAATAGTGCTTTGGAATTTGAAGATATCGAGGAATTACTAAAAATTTCCAGCAGCAAGCAGAAACCGTCGAATGGATCCTCGCTATTGGATTTGGCAGACCTTCGCCTATGATGCCCATGAACTTGGTGATGGGACCAAGGGCTTCACAACAGAACAAGTCCTTCAATCCATACAAATCCCAGTCCTGATTATAGGTGCTCCAGATGATCTCTACAATCCTACTGAAGAAGCTCGCAACTCAGCAATGCTCCTCTCAAAGGGAAGATATCTAGAAATCCAATCTTTTCTGGGTCATGCCGCTGCAAGTGAGCGTAGGGCAGAGGATGCTCAATTTCTCAATCGGGAAATCTCAAATTTTCTAGTCCACTGATCAAAACTCAATGACTGTGCGGATATTTTCTACTCGGCGCATCTTTGCAAATCCCTTATTGACTGGAACAAATAAATCGCTTCTCACCAATCATGGAACCCCAGCGTAGGCTAACATGTGCATCAACGGGCATTTTCCCCAAAACCACAAGATTGCCCCCTATTCGAACAGCATCCCAAGCTGTTTGTAGTGTGTCTCTAACCCCAGCTGCTCCAATTAGGTGATCAACTCCTCTTCCATCTGTCAGTTCACTTATTGCATTCACTGCTTCCTCTGGAGTGAAGACATGAGTGGCTCCAAAGGACAGCGCTCTTTGGCGTCTGGAGAGTGTGGGGTCGATACCAATGACTTGAGATGCTCCAGCTAACTGGGCTGACTTCACAACGTTGAGCCCCACATCAAAACACACCTACAGAGTCACCCGAACGCACTACCGCGACGTTGCGGATGGCACCATAACCTGTTCACTCCACAACCCAAAAGGCAGGCCTCTGCCCATGGGATACAATCTGAGATACGAACAGCAGCTTTTTCTTCAATGACACAAAACTCTGCATGAGACGAAATGACTGAGAAATGATGCAGAGGCTTCCCATCAGACAGGTGGAGCCTCCTTGCTACGGAAAATGTGTCCCCCTTTGGATTGTTTAGGGTCAGCTGCTTACAAAGAATGGGCTGGTCCTGTGCGCAAAAAAACAACTTCCACAGGCAGGAGTCCAAGAACAGACACCAGCCTTACTTCAGAACCAACCTCAACAACTTCTCCGGAGCCCTCGTGTCAAAACAACAGGTGAGGGCTAATTGAGCTCACCATCAAGGAACTCCAGATCGCTGTGACACAGTCCGGAAGCCTTGACCTGAATCAAAACCTCTGTAGCGCCAAGGCCTTTGAGCTGAACAGATTCAATGCTGAGTTTTTCACCAGGCTTGTGCAGCACTGCCGCCTTGAAATCCATCAGGAGCTGCTCAGATCAGATTTTGTATATGCGTTGAGCATTTTCATGCATCACCTGCTTTTGCGTTTGATGGTTTCTCCTCGAAATGATCTCTCTGAATGCTCTGACCCAATCAGAGAGTTGTGTCCCAAACAAACAAACCGGCCAGTCACCTCCAAAAACCACCCTTTCAGGCCCAAACACATCAAGACAATGGTTGATGGTAGGTGCCAAAGTCTCTGCATTCCAGCCTGCGTGTGCTCGAGCCACAATACCTGAGAGTTTGCAGACTGTGTTGGGAGAGGCTGCCAGTGCTGACATGTCATCTTTCCAACCTACTGAGGTGTGCCAAAATGGGTTGCCGTTTGGTTCACTACCTAAGTCAGTGTCTCCGTTGACTACGTGCGGGTCTGCATTCCCACAATGATCAATTACGAAGGTAGTCTCCGGAGAAGCTTGAGCCAATTTTACAGCATCTGAAAGTTCTGCAGGACGAATACAGATGTCAAAGATCAGATCCGCTCGCCCTATTTCCTGGATTCCTGCCACAAAATCATCCTTAAGACAAAAACCAGGTCCAGTTCCCGGCGTATGTAAAACGCTGCGTACTCCTCTGACAAATGGATTGGTTGCCTGCTGCTTGAGATTATTTTGGAAGCGTTTTGCCATTGGATCCAACGAGATCACAAGGGCTTGCATCGGGTTGTCAGAGGTCTTGCAGTGCTGAGTCATTAGTTCGACCTCGAGGTCAATACAATTGGGATCTACATTGACCTCCATGTAAACAGTCTTTTCGATCCCCGTGTCAGCTGCGGCTTTCACATAATCGGACATTAGATAGCTACGATCCATAAGCTCAGTTCCTTTGATCCAGGAAAGAGTAAGCTCGTTTAGGTCCCACAGATGTTGGTGAGTGTCAATGAGAGGTATCATGTCATCCTTTGATTTGAGGAAAATTATGGAATTGTCAGACATGCAGGCTAATTGGGCTGAAGGATTCGTGGGTCATGATGCACTCCTGATGATGGAGCGATTCAGATTTTGTATGCATTCCTTGGGCTGTCTCCAGGACTTTGCGGGCGATTTCATCCCTAATTTTTCATTGCGCCAATACAGTGGAGATTTACCAAGTCAAGCTCATGAAAGATGTAAGTGTGCACCTCACAGTTGACACCAAAGGCTTCTGTAAGCCCAGCTGTTTTCATTGTTCCTGTGACCCCCCTTGTCCAGGAGATATCAGCACGAACCCTGTCCACAACCCGCCTTGAAATACACTCCGCGACACTGTAGGGATGCTTGTTGAGAACTTCACAGCCTACAACAGGGATTTCTAAAACTCTTGTTAGCTCTCGGAGACAGTGGAAGTCCTCGTGCCAGAGTGGTTCCTCCAGCCAGTGGTAATCGAGTTTTTCCAAAAATCGACCGAAGCGGATAGCCTCTTCTAGATTCATACTAGCAACGGGATCAGACATCAGTATGAAATCTGGGCCTGTTGCCTCTCTTACCAAGGCATCTGCCTCACGGTCTTGCCGAAGATCCTCCCCCTTTGGATGAAGCTTGTAACCAAAAAAAACCTGATTTTGGGTTGCCAGAGCTTCTTCTGCAAATTGCTGAGGTGAATCATGAACAAGTGAACTCAGGTAAACAGGAACGGTATCACGATAGCCACCCAGGTAACGATATAGCGGCTGGTTTGCGGCAAGCGCACTCAGGATGCAGCAGAGAGAATCAAAAGGCCCGTATGCCCAGAAGGGCAGGTGATGCCACCAACGATCCGCAGTCCTGAACTGATGCCAAGCCTTTTCACGATCAAGCGCACTTCTGCCAATGAAAATTGGCTTCAGGGAGGTGGAGATCATTTCTCCTGCAGCGAGCGCATTCTTGCCTGCAAAGCCAAAGAAAGAAGCCTGTAGACCTTCTGAAGTTGTTGCTGTTAGAAACAGGAAATTCAGTGCACCAGAGCTGTCACTACGCAAAGAGCCCTCTGTCAAACGCGCCTCACTGCAGCAGGCACGGATTTCAATGTCCCGAATCTCCAAATTAGAACATTCCATATTTTAGATAGGCTTCCTGGGGATCAATCCCGTTGAGAATCGCTTTACGGATCAAATTTTCAGTGGCAATGGATTCCTCTGCCTGCTTTGTAATTTTTAAGCAATCA
>JACLAC010021059.1_pt1 | contig 19909 bp, 10 predicted proteins | sample 8027881 | NCBI WGS metagenome assembly JACLAC01 (sample SAMN15725517, study PRJNA655200) | protist metagenome | isolation source: fluorescence activated cell sorting (FACS) single amplified genomes of... | place: Spain: Blaines Bay Microbial Observatory, Mediterranean Sea | collected 2016-01-19 | reverse complement strand
GGGAAATGATGAAATTCAATTTTCAACAAACAAAAAACTAGCCATCAAGCCGGTAGAAAAAATAGACGAACACACCTCTGTAAAGCTTGTTCAACTAATAATTGAATGTAGCAGCTCTACATTTGTTTTGTATTTTAAATGGTCAACTCATTCCATTCCATCCATCACCATGATTTTCTAGGATTTTCAAATTGTTATAATTCAACTGAGTATCGTGGCTGTGTATAATAGATTTCGTGCGTTCGTTCTTGTGTTTGCTTTTGACGGCGTTTTCCTCCCCACCCTTAATTATTATGAACCGCGGGAAACTGAAGGGCAGAGGGGAAGTGCGGGAGAGCAAAGAAGATGTCCTGAAACGCGTACAGGAATTAAAAGAGAAGCAAGCGTTGATGAAAGGAAAAATGAAAGACATGGAGCATAAAAATATCCTTCCACCAACGAATCTGAAACTTCTCAAACGGGAAAACAGGGAGATGGACCTGCGGGCTTCGACCAGTCAGATTCGCACGACGAAGCTAATTGGCCGAAAGTCCAGTAAGCTGGTGATGATTACGAACGAGGAGAGTAGCGACGAGGACGAAGGGGCGTTCCTTGTAAGGTCAACTGACGCGACGTTTTCGAGGGGGAAAGACTCGGTTATGAAACAACACGCCGATTCCGCGGACGGTAGTGCGCGCGACTCCGGAGGGAACGCTGGAACATACGAAACGGAGCTGCCGTCCTCGTCGGTGTTGCTGTCGGACAGCAGTATCATGCTCTCCACCAGCGACGAAACTGATGAGCTCAGTGAAAGCTTTAGAAACGACAGTGCCTTCGACTATGAAGAAGGGGACTCTTCGCTGGCAAGCTGGTCCGACGCGTCCATCGCTACGGACCCAGACGCGTACAAACCTGCCAGCCGAGTTCGCCCGCACCCGTTGCTTTTGAAACCGCAGGTGATGAGCCCGGAAGAGACGAAACTGCTGAACACCAAGCGCCCATTGATAGGCAGCGCCAGAAGCCGCCCGCCCGTCCGGCTGCTGCACTTCAACCAGGACATAAACGTGGACGGGATTATTCACAGGTTTAGAAGGAACAGGGAGGAGACGAAGCCGGCAGAGATGGCCTCCAAAGTCTCGCAAACTTCGATCTCCCAAGACCTGGGTACGCGGCTGTTGGATGCTGCTACCAGTGCTGACATTCCAGCACCGAAGCCGCCGGGGACGGAAATAGAAGTGCAGACGGAACCAATGGAGCCCCTGGTGGTCGCGGTGCCACGGCAAGCATCCTCACCCGTCGCAGCGCTGAAGGACAAGCCCCTAGACGCACCAACCCCCACAAAGGCCGCGGCAGTCATGCTCCCGCCCGCCATTCTTTTCAACATGGCCAAGGGCACCGCGAAGGGAGGAGGCGTTGCTTTTGGCAGCGGCGGAGCATCGGGGCAGAACGACAATTACTTCGATAGGAACTTTCTGGACATAACTGACCTGCACCTTGACGATTTGCCTTTCTCCGTTCTAGAAAACCTCGACGATGCTGCGACTTCTGCCCCATCTTCCCTGGTTGGGGTGGTCCCGCACGGCGGTGGGATGCGTAGAGTGGTAAGAAAAAAGACGCCAAAAGTCCGGCCTTCGCCGATACCAAAACACTTTGAAGACTTGCTTCCTGCGACTGTCGACCCCGAGTTCGCGCATTTGAGGGGCAACGATAGGTTTCGTCGAGCTCGCATATCGCAATTGGAAAAGGTGGCGGACAAGCTGGAAGGGGAGATTGACGAGAGCGACGAAACGTTGAAGAAGCTAGAGAAAATGTTTGGAGATGACGGTGAGTACGAATCACAGTATGCCCGGCTTGGTCCGCCGAACACTTCCGTACAGCAAAGTAAAACGAACCTAGAGAAAGAAGAGGAAGCCATTGGGGGAGAGATTAAGAGCGCGTGGGAGTTGTTGGCCGAGCTAGAGAACCATGTAAACACGAAGCCGTAAAAACAAGATCAAGAGAGAAATAAAATATTAGTTGCTAGAGGAGAGATTTTTAATTTAATTGAAAAATGTAATGACTTAATTTTTAAAGTATCATACGATAATTCGTACGTATACTGAACCAAACAAGAAAATTGGCTGTTATTTAAGTAATTAAATTTAGCATACTGACTAGCAGTATTTCGGCAACAACAACAAAGAAAGGAGAGAGAAGTCATTTCATACTTCTAACTTATTATTATTAATGCAAATTGGTTACAGAGCCAATCCATCAATATGTGTTTACAATACTTCTCTCAATGAATGTTTCCCTTCGGCACCAATGGCGTTATGCCAATTTAATCTCTGTCAACGAAGTCCTCACTTTCAACGCCTCTGCAACATATTTTGCCCCATCATGAATACAGCAGCATGAAACGCTCTTTTTTTTTTGAATTTCAGAAAAGAGCTAAACACATTTTGAAACTGTTTAAAATTATCTTTACACGTTGATAATTCTTGTATACACACGTAAAAATAAAAATGCGTAAGAATTTAAGATACCTCTTATGCTTCTTAAGAATTAACCGAAACGTGTGCTACCAAAACCTTCACTTTTTCAATCCTTGCTTTTCTTCATCAAACCGAGCGCCTTTCGCTTGCGTCGCTTCTTTATCAGCCTCGGCCTCATTTTCTCCCGATTTACCAAGATGTACTTCATTCCTCTGACGCTGTTTTTTTCACTCTCTCCACTCAGTACCAATTCAACAACACGCTCCCTGACTGCTTTTTCGAACAAAAATTCGGCATGGTCGACGTCAGGTAACCACATGACGATGGAGTTGGCCACCCCGGCTGACCCAGCTTCGGCGAGGGTGGACTTGATCGAGTTGCAGGGAATGATGCTGTCGCTTCCACTCAACACGATATTAGGCGTACAGTTTTTCAAGTTGGCCAAATCCTTTGGCCAGATGATTACATTGTGCCACTTTGTTGTGCGCTGTAATGTGAACGCCACGTGCGGCTCTCGATTTAACAAGTAAATTCTGCCGTCTTCAAAGGGATCATACAGCACGTTCTTGCAAATGTCAGCTTTGTGAATAACGAATGAGATTGGATCAATAAGTGTGATCCCTTTGATGGTCTCCCCGGCAGCCTTTATGATAAAGCTCCCGAAGGCGTTCCCGTAGCTATGGCAAACAAAGTGAAACCCGTCAAACCCGTGCCTCCGCTGCACTGTTCGTACTGCAAACGCGATGTCCTCCCTGCTGTAGTGCAGAAATCCGCTCAAAACCCTCAAGCTTATACAAGGCACTTCGAAGAGGATGACCGCTCGGTCCTTCATGAAACTCGCGAACAGCAATTGGTAGGAGAGGAGGCCCACGCCAAGGCCTGGAAACAAAGCAATGGGGGTTCGATTCTTTTTTCCACCCTCCGGACCAGGGTAGTACCAGTACCGGACTGGCCCGGCAAACGCGGGCTTAAACCCAGAAAGCCTGAGCACGAAGAAGCTGTAGATCTCTTGCACCAATATTTCCGTGAAAAAATAGAAAATAATCGGATGATGCTCTGCAAGCAACGGATCGCTGAATATTCGAATGCAAGTGATGGCTGCGTTCCTTCCCTGGGGAACGCCGCCAATAAGCCGCTGGGTCTCATGGGCGTAGTGGTCAATTTCTCTTTTCAGATCATCCGGAAGTTCAGAGTAATTCTTTTCTTCCAGAAAAACGGCGCAGTAAAAGTCCTGCAAATTTCCCTCGTGGATGTCTTCCCATGTTTTTGCCCTTAAAAACCAGTCAACGAAGTACTTTCTGCCACGAGGTCTGCTCCTGAACTCCGTGCTGCAGAGCTGCCGAAAGTTCTCTTTGCGCTCCTCCTCAGCTTGCGGGACATTGTAAAATCCGCTCCTTGCGCGATTCTCGTACTTCCAAACACACGCCTTCATGAACAAGCAAAACCCCACCTCCACAAAGCACCACACTGACAGGCCAAAGTAGAGCCCCTCAATTGCTACTGTATACTGGTGGTTCCCATACCCAAACCATCCCGAGACAATGACATTGCTAACGGTAGCCGAAAACCTTTCTACCAAACCGTGCATTTCTTCGTAGCTTGGACTGAAAACGAAGCACAATAGTACGTTAAAGATCGTCAGAAGAAAACTGAACGGGGTCACCAGGTAGAATCCATACCCTATAGTCTTGAAGAGAAGCACCGACCATTTTTGGTTCGGAACCTTGGACAGGTAAAAATCGCTCTGTTTTATGTTACAACTGGACGTCAGCAATGGCTCCCCGAGAGACTGCCTCCAAACATTTTCAAATGTACCAGCCCTTTCGCGGTCCCAAAACAGATCAAAATAAGTAGATGATACTCCAGAAATTAGCTCTAATATCTTGGGTTGAAAACCCCGTGGCTCAAACGCTCTGTGGTCGGAAGCGGTGTACTCTAGTCGAAGTGGAAGGGGCGAAAGAAACTGAGAGAAACTGTAGTCTTTCGCAATATCATCGACAAACCATGCCTCTACCATTTCGTGTTCGTTCAAAGCGTTTTCCACGACGATGGTCTGGCGGGAGTGTTTTACGTGTTGGTAAGCATCGTCTGTTAGAAAAAAGTTGTCGTGAAACTCGTCCAATGCAGCAAGGGTCATAGCATCGCACTGCCAAACTTCTCCGTGAATTTGATCCCCCAGCCTCTCGGATGCTTCGTTCAAAGAACTGAGAGAATACATAATGGCATGCTTCGTTTTCGGGTGAACGACCATGGCGAGGCAGGAGTCCGTCGACGTCTTGCTGTCGAACAAAAAGTTTGCTTGGCCACGAGCACTTGCGCAAGACAAGTACGCATTGTTGTTATAGAATCCACGTTTAAACGACCCATGCAAAAATATTTTGATCCTTTTCTCACTAAAATTTCGGATGGCCGGGTCGTTCCTTCTCTCCTCAACAGTAGGAGTGTTCGTCGTTTCACAAGCAGACGTGGGCGTTTCCAAACTGTGTTTCCGACGCCGGCCCTCCCGCGTCGTAGACCTTCTTTTCTTCACCATCGGAACGTTTCCAAAAGTAGCGGGTCAATATAGAAACCGAAGATTCCTTATTGATTATCTTTTCGTAATAACGCGTCTACTTATAAATTAATTTCAGCCAATTATTAATTAATGGCTATCTCTCCCAAATTCAAAATAACAAACTCCTACTACTATTATAATAAAGTGGTCTTTCTTTCTATTTTTATTGATTGAATCTTGAATCTGTTCTCTCCTTCTTCTTCTCTTCCTGTTTTTTTTTCAGTCGTCTCGTTTTTTCCATACTACTATTCTCCTGTTGTTTTTTATTAGTAGGACTACGACGATGAAAAAAAAATCAATAGACACTTTCTTCAACACACAACAGGATTATTTATATAATAATAGCATTAATGCTGTAATAATGTTAAATGTACAATTTCTCATTTGAACGATTTCAGAAGAAGAAAGAAATTCCTAGATAAGAGGCTCTAATTTAGTACTATATTCGTAGTACTAGTCTACGAGTATTTATTTTAAATAATAAATTATTTGTCCTAACGATCGTAGTTATTAAATAATTGACAAAGAAGAAGAGAATGAATGAAGAGAGAAGAAAGAATCTTGATTTTATTAGTTCAGTAGTTCTCAGAATTTTCCAAGAAGAAAAAAGAAGAAAGAAAGAAAGAAAGAAAGAAAGATTTCCTCCAATCACTGTATTCTAGTAGTGCGTGGTCTTTTGAGTACTACATGTACGGGTCTTCTTTTTTTTATTTATGTTTGTTTGTTGGGACAACAATAATAAATAATAAGGCAATAGTTCTATAAAAATACGAGGATTTGAGAGGAGATAACTAGTATTAATTAATACTGTATAATAATGACGTAAAAAAAAGATATTTTTATTTTGAGAGAAGAAGAAGTAAGAATTGATAGAGATTGAACTCTTTTTCTTCTCAGTATTCCTATATATATATAATATATATAAAATAATATAATAATAATAAAAATAACACAATAATAGACTAGTATTAGTTCCAAAAAAAAAAAGTTGAAGTAAATAAGTTACAATTACTAACTTAGTTAAGAAATAATAAATAGAGAGTTGAAGAAAATGATGACAAAAGAAACAAATAGCAAACAAAGAAAATTTATACTTAAGGACAAAAACTATTAATAATTACGACATTCAACCGTTATGGATCCAGTCTTTCGAAACAAGATAAACTCTTCTGTAGAGGAAGTCAAGAGAATCCTTGGCACAGAGCGTAATCCTGTTTTGGCGGAAAATGTACCTCACACGTATGATGACAAGTACAATTTAGCTGCATGGACAACATCGCTGGCTGCGATGGGGTCTTTAAATGTACTCGAGAAACTAGGGTTTACTCAGCCACAGCTTGTCCTGGCAAAGAAATACAAGCAGGAGGGTAAGAGCGTCACAATAAGGCGTCTAGGAACTTTCGAGTGCGAAAGTCTAGGGAAAGAAGAAAAAATGGTGGAATCAGGCACATATGAAGTAACACAGTCAACCTCATTGTTTGGAAATTCTAAGACTACTAAATCCGTAGAAACAAAGGTAACCGTGTACTTGTGGAAATATACGTGCTCGTGGGAAGTCTGTATGTTTCCGGGAACAAGCTTTCCAGAGGAGAAGACTACTCTGACGGGAAGAACTGGATCCGTCGTGCTGCGAGTGACTGGATCCGATAAACCACCATATCAGGAAGCCAATGTTTTGCCTTACAGCGATATGTCTTTGGACTGGTTTCTTTCTCTTCTGAGTGACTCGGGAAGCCTCGAATTTAAAATCAACAGGGGCGTGGAGACCTGTCGTACCCCTTGTCAAAATGAGGACATAAAGAAAGCCAAAAACTTTTTTTCTGGCCTGTTACGCTGGTGCGACGGGGCAAGGAATTTTGTGAGAACGATTTTCTCGGCAGAAAACCAGGCACGAAATGACGACAATATGCCGAGAAGGAGTATTGATGGATTAATTCAAAGGCAGGAGGGAATGTTCGTGCCAATATTGCCGATTATGGAGATGAAGCAGGACTCTGTAATGCTGAACACAAACGATTCTCATCAGTTCCTTGAACGTCAGACGAGTGGGATCGCCAAGGCTTTGGAGACTTTGCAAGAGCAGGGCAAACTACCGATTCCTGAGAATGCGATGCTATTGTCCACCACAGAAGCTACGCTTGCATTCATGGCAGTACATGGAAAGAATTTGTGTGTGGCGCTGGAAAGCTCTCTGCGCTATATTGAAAATATGCTTTACGTACAGCTGGAAAGTGCAGTGGGGAAAAAAATTGACTTTCTGGAGTTTCAGCAGTATATGCGATATCATACTTCTAAGCTCTTTAATCGAGAATTTTCCCCAAAACCATTTTGCTATTCTGTCCGGCGCCCTGGGCGTTATCCAGAGGGAACTTTAATGATCGAAACCATTAACCTTTCCAATGAAGCCAAAAACGAGCCCGTGACCACAATTGTCCGAGAGGCACCCGGTGTATATCCGATGCAATTTTCCTTGGATGCTGCGACGAAGGTGACTTTCGGCGGACGAAGGTTTCTACACTCTATGGTACGGCACACGTTTAAATCGAAAACTCAGGGTATTCAATTGGTTGCTCGAGCCCGTCAATTTTCGTCATTTATTTTGCTTATTGGGACCCTTTCGTCGAAGTCAGAGTTTGATCCTACTGATGCTATTATTGTGAAGAACAAAGATAAACTTAAAGTTGAACTACTGCTAGAGACAATTCCAACAGCAAAAGAGTTTAAAGATGCAATATCTTCATTATCACCAGAACAGCAGCGTTTTGCAAAATCGTTTCGCAGCATGCAATTAGCCGGAACTCTATTCTCTGTATGTATAATCCAGATCAAGCCCCAGCTGGAAACTTTGCTGAATCTCCCCTGTGGCTCTTTGACGAAAGAAATAAAGCTTACGGAAAACTTGATGGATCTTTTCGTTGAGTATCAAATTCCTAGCGATTTGCTGTCGTATGATGGGGACCTCCCAATAGATAATCGCGATGGGGCTAGCACGTCAAATGTTGCCCTAGAGCAGGTTCGAAGCCATGTAAAGAAAATGAATGATATGCTCGACGGTATGAAGAAAAAAGTTGTGGAGGCAGATGCTTATGTTGCGCTGCACCGGAACCTGGAGGAGTCCTCCGGCAGTGAGGGAGAAGAAGAAGAAGGCTCAAAAAGATGGCCCCCTGTAGCAAAAGGATTAGGCGCTAGTCCATTTAATGAATTAAGCGCTAGTTCGGCTACTTTTATGTCTGCTGCCCCGAGAAGATTGAAGATGGGATTTGGACGTAGAGGGGGGGGGGAGCTCCCCCTCCCGCACCCGCACCCGCGCGAGCTGGTCGTGGACCTGTACTCAATTCAATCAAGCAAAAAAAATCGAGGAGTAGACCATCCCGACGGAAACAGATAAATCAGCAGCAAAGTTCTCAAGGTGGCAATGCATCTAAGGAACAGGCTAATCTTGTAGAGAAAGATGATGGAGACTCAACATCTGCAGGGATTTTTGAAGATATGACAAAGATACCGAAAATGTTAGACAGAACATACGAGCAGATCGATCCAGAAGCTCCGTTGCGATCCACAAAAATAAAAGTTGGGAATTCGTGGACCTTATCATCCCAGCCTTCTATTTTGGACCGTACGCCGAAAATTAAAGTCATGCGGGCAGAAGAACGAAAAGCAGAAAAAAGTCGGGCATTTGACTTGTTGGATGCACTATCCAAGTCAGGGTGTCTCAGTATTGAACACGCAGAGCTTCATGTAATTGTAGCATCAACGCATTGTTTTGAGCGGACAGTAGTAGACACTGTAATTCAAGGGAATGCGAATCCAATTGAGGCGATCGAACGGTCAATGCTTATCGTAGCCAGCGCAATTCAGGAAAAGAGTGCAGAGGAGCTAGTTGTTGCCGGGGCTGTCCCTGTTATTAAGGCACATTCTCCCATGCTCTTTTTGCAGCAGTAAAGACGCCGTCTGCTTTTGAATTAACGCAGGTTTATTTACTTAGTTTCTCATCTCACCTCAATTACTTACTTCATTTCTGGCCATATTGTAAAAAATATTTTTTATCAATGTTTGTCGAATTTGGCAACGAACAACGATAATAAGGTGACAATTGCAAAAGAAGGTGGTATTCAAAGGATCCTGAAGAGCATGAACGAGCATGCATCGAGTGCTGCCGTCCAAGAAAAAGGATGTATGGCATTGCGGAATTTGTCAGCGAACAACGATAACAATAAGGTGACAATTGCAAAAGAAGGTGGTATTCAAAGGATATATATAATAATATTTACTTCTTCCGCCAAGAAGCATAGTTTATTTTAGTTATCGCTTCGGATAGTTCATGGAGTGCACTATAAAAAAAAATGATGATTGACAACCATCAATGAGACGAAATTACAGAACCAAGTTAGGATTAGGGTATGACGAAGCTAAATTTAATTACTTAAATAACAGCCAATTTTCTTGTTTTTAGTACTAAAATATTTAGTATTATTTACGAGGAGTCGTATATTATTACGACGAGGAGGTGTAATGTACGTAGGTAGTACAACAGGTTAAAGATTAAAAAAACGACGGATTAAGTTCATTTAATAACTAATACTCGAATAATAACTAACTACAGGTAAATACCACCGGGGTAGTAGTAGTAGTAGGACTAAATTAAAAAAATTTATAAAATACGAATATTAGAGGACTACTACTACTACTATAGAAATAAGACTATATAGAATCGTCGTTTTTTTAAATTTAATAAAAGTTTTTATTATTAAAAAAAAATCCAAAAAAATTAACAACAGGGTCACACAATTAGTTCGGTACATGTTAGAGATCAAAAAAAACGACGGATCAAGTTAATTTAACTAATACTTACCGAAGTAAATATACAGAGAATCGTGATGCAACATTTTACGGCGAATCTTCTTTATTGTCACAAAGCTCAGCCGAGCATAAGCCTAAGATTTATCCTCTATTCAAGTCATATTCAAGCGAAAACATTATTTCACGAGCCCAACAGAGGAATGGCAAAGAAAGAAGGGCAGCCCCACGCCGCAAAAGCCAAGGATGACCTGTTGACTTCTGTGCGAAAGGTCGGAAGCACTATTCTCACATTGACTGCCGTGGGGTTGATTGTGTATGCTATTGGGATGAACTACGCAGCATTACCAGGGCATCCAGCCGTCCATTACATTTTATTCGTTTTCGTATTGATCCTTTTGGGCTACTTAGAGGGCCTTCAGATCGCTATATTGGAGATGGAAAAAAGCCGTTTGCCCGAAACCGATGCATTCAAACGAAAGTACAGCCGTGGCATCTGTACATTGAAGTTGGCAACGGAGGACAACGGGCGAAACGTTCAGCGCTTTTTAATAGGCCGCCAGTTTTTTGTTGTTTTTGTTGTCTTTTTGTGCGCTCAATTAACGACCTACCCTAAACTGCCGAAAGATGGTTGGCCTGAATGGCTCTTCGTTCTCGTCATTGACACGGGGCTGCCTGGGGCACTTGTGGTGTTGTCGTTCGGCCAACTGATGCCTCAATTGGTGGCTGCGACCCACCCCATGGGTTTCATGAACCTTCCAGGCGCATGGAATGTTGTCAAACTGGCATTGATTTTGGAAAGCCTCGGCATTGCGCACTTCTCGTGGGTTCTGTCGTCTCTCGTCAAGTACTTGGGAAAGTTAGGCGAAGCGGAAGAAAATTTTGATCCAGCAGCGGTCAAATTGGTCGCACCGAGAGAAATTAATAGCAATGACGGAGATGTCCTTTTGCCATACGACAAAGAATCTATGTCTGTTTCATGCGAAGATGCAATCAATAAAGGCGTGCGTTTCTCAAAAGATTTGGGACGCGAAGATGCCTCGCCCGGCCACGTCACTGTGACAGTTGGGAATGACAACGAGAATGCGGCAACCCCTCCATGGTTGACCAAAATAAAAAATGTGGACAAGTACAAAGATTGGGGGTATAATCCGGAGACAGGAGCACGGTTTCCTTCTCCAGCCGACGTAGGAAAATTCCTAGTGTCAAAGGGCGAACGGGTCCCTCGCTACTTGCTTCCACCGGAGCATCAATCGCATATACCCCCGCACGTAGTGGCATACGACCTTATGTTGAACCAGGAGGTTCTACAGGAACAGATAACAGCTTTAACGAGGAACGAACAAGCCCTGGTGGAACAAATTGAAGCGCTAACGAGAGCACAAAAAGCTGACAAAGGAGAAAAGCTCTAATTATGACGCGCTCCTCCTCCCCTTCTTTATGCAGGTTTTCTTACGAATTACTTTACAGTTTAAATTCTTATCGTCTTTTTTTTTTGTTAGCAGAAGAAAGAAAGAATATCGTGGAAAAAAAATAAGGAATCCTCCTCCCTTACATTTTACTACTGTATGGCTCTGATGATGATACTGTACACTTGATTATATCGATACATGGTACAGCATTAAAACAGTCGGGTAAAAAAATGAAATTTTACACGGCTGCACTACGTACGTATGAGTCATGAGTCCATCCATCATCGTAGTGTCTTTCTTCTTTTTGGATGGAAAATAAAAAAAGTATACGTTACTTTATTTTGTTTTGTGTGATGTAAATATTAACAGGCACATACGATAAGAAAGAAAAATGAATTATTATTTTTTAATAAAAAAATAATAATTATTAACAATAGTCTAAGATTATTATATAATAGTCCTAGTTATAATATAATGATGGTGCGCGAGTTGTGTTTATCTCTTGTTCATTTCTATTTTCTGCTATAATTAAGCTATTGTAACAAATGCATTATTATGTATGTATGAAAGAAGGAGAGACAAACGAAGGAAAGATAATTTTAGTACGAAAAAGGGCATTATTGATCGGAAAGGCGTTTGTAAAGAAAAAGGAAGGGAAAATGGTGGAAAAGAAGAAGAAAAAGAAGAAGAAGAAGCACGTGCATGCCAAAGTAAAGAGTGCGGCAGAACACGTGGAAGAGACCAAAAAGTTTTTGGCTACTGTGAATGTACCGGGCCACCATGATGTGAAACGGGGACACAGCTCCATGTACCTTCAAGCCCAGGCAGTGAACAAGGCCAGGATGTCCGGAAAGGAGAAGGTAAAGCGTGAGCGGTCGAAAAAGAAACGGCCGGAATCACTTCCAGGGGGGAGGCTAAAGGATTTAGGTTACCAAGAAGAGCTTGTAGATATTTGGACCTCCGCGTCCAGGGGCGACTTAAAGGCAGTAGAGCACTTTGTGTCCAAAGGTCATAATCTGAACATGCAGCCAGGGTGCTACCCGAACGGTACCATTTTGCATGAAGCTGTTCAAAATGGTCACATTGCTATTGTCCGGTTCCTTATCGAAAAGGGTTGTGACGTAAACGCTGTGGACGACGTGCTGAACACTGCATTGCACAGGGCGGCAAGGTTTGCACAAACAGATATCATCAGAGTGCTCTTGAATGCGCGTGCACACCCCGACCCAATAAACGACATGGAACGCACTCCATGGGAATTAGCAAAATTAAATGGAAATGAGGGTGCCGCGGCGCTTTTGCCCATCGGAGACTTGACAAATATTGCAGCAATGCTACAGATGGAAGAAAAATTGGCGGCGGTTTTGAGCCAAGCGCAACCGCAAACAGAATAAAGTTTATTTCTTTTATCTTATGTCATCATATCAACAACAAGAAAAAAGCAAACTAATTTCATCACATATTTGAAAAAACAAAAATGTGATATATTATATGATAACTGATATAAAGGGAGAGTCTTAAAGCATACTAATATAATATGTTTTTTTTTGATAATTTACTTGTGCCTGCTTCATGCAGGTGTAAGATTTAACACAATTTTGGTGCTCTGTAAGAACATTTTTCTTGTTAAACAATTTACCGAGACAAGTTTAGAGGAGATTATTAAAAGAGCAAGAGGGCTTCCTAAAGTAAATTTATTTTTAAATTTAAGGATCGTTAACTTTTTTGCGTTGTATGGATTAATAAGAACTTATGCGCGACGAAAGCACGCACTACTGATGCTGTTCTGTTCTCTACGCCGTTTCGCTGCTGGTGGAAACCTTGTCTGTTATCACATGGTCCACTACTTTCACGTCTACGTCCGCTTTCGTATCCTTCCTATCGATAACGTATGGGCTGCCTTTTTGTTTGGAAGAATCGACGTCTGCGTTGGAGGAGAGCCTTCTTCTGCCTACCTCAGCAGTGGAAGAGTTGTGGCTTGTTAGTTGTGATTCACTCTGAACCATTTCCCCAGCCTTCCATTTGCAATTCAAGTAATTCATGTTTGGTAAACCAAACATATAAAAGCCAACTGGGTAAATAAGCGATGTCAACAATTCCACTATTGTAGCTCTACCCTCGGCCTTTGGGTCCGGGTCTATAGAACTACGAATACGTATCAAGAATGAGGCTGCCATGACTAAACCAAACAAAAAGGTGAAAATAGCAATGCTTTTCGCTGCTTTTGCAATAGCATTTTCTCTCTTTGCGACTTTGGCGATTCCAGGGCTTTCATGGATAGCATGGTGTTTAGACCTTGCGGGAGCATTTTTTTTCAAATGAAGCATCAATTTAAAGGCGCAGAAAACTGTTGGAAGACCGATGACAAAGAACCAGAAATACATTGTCAACAAGCGCATCCAGCACTTGCTGTTGTTTGTATATTTTGCATCGATACCATTCTCTTTGCACCGAATCCAGCAGTACAGAGCGAGCGGTCCGTACTCCGTGGTGCTAACACTAACAATGGAACAGAAAAACGAAAATGGCAAAAGAGCTTTCCATGGAGACTCTTTCAGTAATGTTCTCCAGCTCTTAAAATCGTTTGCTTGTGAGTGCACTCGTCGACCCCGTGGGGGAGCAGTAAGCAGTCTGTATGCGTTCCATACTAAAGAAAATGACATGACAATCATCCCGTTAGAACCAAAGTTCATGAACACGCCGCTGACTTTGCACCATGGCGTTGCCTCTGAGTTTAAATATCCCTTTTGGTTGATTTTGTAGGTGCTGTCGCCAACTACAAGAAAAGACCGGGAAAACCCCCCAGCCAGAGAGGAGATCGAGCTGACCCCATAAAACCCAGCACACATTACAAACAAGGGAACGACCCGCATTCCTTCTGTGGCCTTGTTCCGCTGATTCATATCGTATAATTTCCTCGTTGTGACGTATGCGGTCAAAACTAAAAGTGGGAAAAAGACCGTGTGCAAAATCCCGCACACCACCCTGAACTGGTCGTCATCCTCTTCCAGGCGAAAAGCAAGCGTTTCGTTTGATAACATCTCCGATTTTTTTAATCGTTAAGCGAAACCAACAGCTTGTCATTCGAGCCATTTCAACACACATGGGTTTAAATATTTCCCCAACAATGAAATAGACTCGAAGTGTGCGTGGTAGCATAATCGTACATATACTATATTTTGAGTGAAGAAACATCGTTATTTAATAAAGCTACTCATAGCTCACAGAAGTAAATACCGTAGTAATGAACGCAGCACGAAGCACGCAGCATTAGTTTAGATTATCCGTTATATTATGGCTCTATTTCGTTTATAACTATATTATAACAACAACTGTTTTATTTATAAAATAAGAGAGAAATCCCCTATTAAATTTGAGGTTCCTTTTATTGTTATTTTATTGTATAGAAAGCTGGAATACGATGAGTTAAAAATGTACTTTTATCGTATTACGGCCAGTCACTACTGAGATCAACAATGCCCTCCACCTGTGGAGGACTTCTGAGGGCAGTCAATTTCTTCGTGTTGGAATACCTACGTTTTTTTTTCACTTTTCGCCTCCTCGATGTGGTTGTCTTTTTCGATCTTATACCTGGCATAGATTTGGAATTGTGAAGCCCCCTGTGGCCGGCTGACCTCATGGGAGATATTGGGATGTTAGGAATGGGGGAATTTCCTGCCCCGTCACCCATTCCTGCCATCATCTGCATGCCTTCCTGGGTCATTGGTCGTCCCATACTCGAAGAGCGGGACGCAGTCCGAATTAATCTTTCCAATCCTTCCGCCATAAATCTTGGAACTGTATCTGCACGGGTATTTAGCAGAGCAGCCCGAGCAATAGCATCCTGGTTCTGCCGGGATGTAGTGTCTCTATCACCGACAACGGTCCCGTTCCAAGTCCCTGAGTGAGCCATGGTGGTACGGTCTCGTTCTGCAATGGCCCATTTATAAGTATGCTCCAAGAGAGATTTTCGCAGCTGTGCGTCCTGCTTAGCCTTTCTTTGGTCAGCTTGAGTGCGCATTAAGGCAACAAATTTTTTCGCTGTGTTTTTTCTCCTCTCTTTTTCCATCTCTGCCATTCGAATGGCCGAAACTGCTGCCGTTGCTACGCGCACGGTCGGCGTCATTGCTGTGCGACGATAGCCCAACTGTGACGACGCGTTTGATGACGCTGGTGTTGAAGCACGAAATGAGCCTTGTGACAGAGGCTTAGACACCGGTCGCGCTACTAAAGTGTGGGCTCGGAGTGGTATCGAAGGCTCTTCCGTGCTGGCCTCAGTTGAGACTTCTGCCCCGGGGTCTGCTGCGGTGCCATACTCCTCTTGTGACTCACACTCATCCTGAGTCTCGTGCGTTGGTTCGTCGTCCAGAAATTCCGACTTGCCTTCGACACTAGCAGCTTTTTTTTCACCTTCTTCTTCTTGAAAATGGAACGATCTCTCCGAAGATGTCCCACTCTCAACGTCGTCGTCGTCGTCGTCTTCTGAGCCTCCCAGCTCTAGGTCCACGATGGTTTTGGCACCCCGCTCGCTGTCCTCAATCTCTATGGACAGTTCTTCCTGGGTTAGGTATGACCTTTTAAACATAGTACGTACAAGCATCTCCAAAGTTTCGTTGGTTACAATGCATGGACCGTCCGCGTAAACCTCTTTACTGTATCGATTCACTCTACCACTTCTATTAGTTTCTTCTTTCAACGAGGACGTGCTTAACTTCTTCGCGCCCCCGCCTTTTTCGGGCGAGCCCTTTTCAGCTATTTTCGTTTTCGTGTCTTTTTTTTTATTCGTCTTAATTTTTCGCCTCTTCGTCAACTCGACGCCCGGTAGGCCGGGCTGTTTTGGTGTAGTGCGATGGGGGTCAAAATCGTGTGTAGACCATTCTAACCCTCGCATTCGTGAGGATACATTCGGGGGAACATATGATTTTGATGAGTTATTGAATTTAATCTCCTGGAATTTCGATCCCTGAGCGACTCGCTCAGGAATTTCGAGCATCATTCTCTCCTCATCGCTCACTCTGGAAGCCTGGTTGATCAGGGGAACGATGTCAAGAATTTGAACGATCTCAATCTGTGCTCGCTTCACACGAGAAAGGTTTGAAATAGTCAACGCAACATATCGTGGCGTAACTTCATCTGTGCTCATCGTGTTTAGCAACGTGTACAACGTTGATAAGGGTTTTGCGCATTTTCTCTTGGCCATTTGCTCCCTGACAGCATTGTCCATGGTGATGGAACAAAGTGCGGTGGCTACGAAGTGCATGGTAGTTGTCGTACGGGAACGTCTGCCCAACCCAATCAAGGCCTCCACCGCGCCCTCTGACACCATCATGGAGTGGTTGCTAGCGTTTGAAGCTAAATTATGAAACGAGATGGCAACAAGCTCTTGCGTTTCATGGTTGTTTGATTTGGCGCATTCTACCATACAAGCAACGGCACCTTCGCGAACAATTCGTCTCAAGTCCCCTGAGTAGGATAGAGAGCCTATCCCCATTGTAGGGGGAAAAGGGACTTTTCGGCGTTTTAGGGAAACTTTCCTCCATGGGCTGTTCTTGGGCCGTCGACAGTTGCTTCAATTTGTCCTTCTCCGTGACAATGGCCTGTGGTCGACTTAATTTACTCCGGTGCTCCATTGTACTGCCTTTCCTCCGCGTACAAACTTCTCGGGGCAACGCGCCGTTAATTCTCTCTTCTGCCTACTTTCTACAATTCTGACAGCACCTCTAATTTACACTTCGTCTGGTGTAACGGACGAGTGAGCTTGACTTTAAATGAAGGCAGTCTCATTTTCCCACTTATGCATTCAATACATTAAATTAATAGTCTTCTATAAGAAATGAAATAGTATGATTAGTATATTAAAGTAAGTTCTTCATCTCTCTTTTCTTCTTGCTCATATTATTTATAATTGTCATTTTTTATTTTAGTTTTGCTATCGTCGTCGCTACTCTATTAGATATCATATTATACTTAACGCTACCGAACTGTTACGGAAGAACTAATGTCAATTAACTACGTTTTCTTTTCTATAAGAAATACTATACTGTTTAATATAATTGCTTTTATTTTAACGACTTTATTTTTTGTTATCCCATGCTGTATTTATATATTGGCGTCATATTATTTGCAACGATATTATTATTTTTAGGAATTAGACGACTTCTTTATAAAATTCATATTTATATATGATGAGTATAGTAAATTGTATATTATTTATTATTGAAATACATGACACAGTAGCTAACTATTCCAAGAAAAAATCATCCCAACCAGTTATTTAATACCAGAGCAATGGAACTGTAAAAAATTATTGGAACACAGTTATTATATTTTAATAAAACTAGAATAAATAATAATTTTAGCCAAATTTAAATAACAAACAACGACACAACGACGGTGACCGCCGCCAAACCATCGTCCTAGCCTTCGGGTTCTACCTTGCGATGCGGGTGGAGGCGTTGGTCTCGTTGAAACGAAAGAATATCACAGGCATCGACCATGAAAACCGATCGTTCGTCGTCGCCTGGAAGGCAAAAGGGGACCGGATGGTCTCGAAGACGTTTCGAGAGTGGGACACGTTGCCGCGCGGGTGGGTGAAGAAGATGGAGGCCTGGGACCCGGAGGCGTTCCTGTTGCCGGGAAGAAAGGTAAGGAGCCACGTAACGAGCCGAACGGCGGAACGGTGGATGACAAAGATGGGGACGGAGTGCAAGATATTGCTCGATTTGGAAGGGAAATCGACGATCACCCCGCACGATTTGAGGCACGCCGGGGGAACGATCGTTGCGAAGAAGACGAACGGAAACGCGTACCAAATCAAAAGCCCACTTGCACCACAAGAACTTGTCGCAGCATGCATCATTACGTCCATTATTACACCACGGACCTTCCGATTTGGAGGAATACAGCATCTAGCACTGCCACAGCACCTAATTGAAAAAAAAAATAAAATCTTTCATGTTGTTCCGCTAAACATGAAATATTACCTTTGGGAATATATCGTATTAAAATAATTTTACCTATCAAACTGTTATATTTTGTTAGTTTTTTTTTTTGATTATCAAAAAGAAATTATCATCGAGGAAGAAGAAGTGGAAGAAAAGAGGGAGAAGAAGAAGAAAAAGGGGGGATTTGTTTTCTTTTCTTTCTGTTTGTACTTTGCGCCACCAAATTGTATTCTAATACCTTTCTAATCCCTATATGTACCTATTACAACAATACAATAATTGATTGTACTGTCCACCATTTGATGCCGCCCGAAGTCAATCACATACAAGGAAACTCGCATAGCAATGTTTCCTCTCAAGATTTTTATGTTTCATACGCATGAATGTCTTATTTTGTACGCCCTTGTAAGCCCTTGTACGCCCTTGTACGCCCTTGCACGCCTGCCTCATACGCAAATCACAAGCATGTTGCAAACCATGCCTCGATTTCGAATTGCTGTCTATTTTCTTCTTTTCTGTTTGCCTCTGTGCAAGGGGGAAGGTGCCACCTCGATCGTCTACGGGCTTCGGGGACTGGAAGAGGGGATAGGGTCGTTGCTCCCGGAGAACTTCAACGCCTGCGAAGATACGTGCCCGGTCGAGCCCACCGACGATAAGGTAGAGTTGCAGAACCGACAACGCAACGCAACCAAGTGCCGGGAGAACAATCGACAGACGTGCACGAGGAACCGGTGCCAACTTGGGTACCAGTGCTTTCGGGACACCAAGGAGCGGTGGTTCAAGGACGTTGGGGAGATCTTTGGGAAGAGCCTTTGCAAGTTGGCCGCTCGGGGAAACGAAGAGTTGAAGAAAGAGTGCGAGGAGGATGCTTGGGGCAGTGTTGCCTTTGCCGAGACGGTGACCGAAGGGTTCCTTGGGGACAAGGTTCACTACTACCAAATGCCCGGGTTAAACCACGGCGACCGAGTCTGGGAAACCCTTGTCCGGTTCTTGGACGGTGGAAAGGACGTGGCCGGGCTCGTCGGTCGTGGGGGAAAGACGGACGAGACAATGCGGGACATGTTCTGCAAGGCCTTTGACGGCGACGAGAAAGCCCTGCGACGGGCCGCGCAGACTGCCGCGTTCGCGTTGCCCAACGCGACGTACTACCAAATGTGCGACGTCGTGGACCACCATGTCGCCCGTGTGGTCGCCCGAACGGTCCTAAGGGTCTTTGCCGAACTCTTGCACACGGTCCACGACGTGACGACGAAGAAGGCCGACCTTACCCATTTCGTGGCGGGGGAGCGTTCCTGGTGCGAAGGCATCGAGAAGCCGGGGACAGGGAACGTGTGCCGGTACTGGTGCCGCAAGCCGCGGAACTGGGACGCGATCGTTCGTCACACAACGGCCATGTTCGAAACGTTGGAGAACTGCACCAGGGCCGAAGACGGGACCGAATGCGACGATGGTGCGATAGAGACGCAATCGGAGAAAATCAAATCGTTGACGGTGGATTTGAAGGACAATCCCTTTGCGGAATGGTTCCTAACGGCCGAGCACGCCATGCACGGGTGCAACGAAGAAAAGCATGCAGGTGTCCCTGTCGGCTCGACAATCTCAGGGAATCTGGAAAAAGTTGACGGGATCGTTGGGTTTGTGGCCGATCCTACGAGAGGATATTCGAAGCCGTTGTCGATGCAAGTGAGTGCAGGCTCTAGTCATACGTGTGGATTGACGGACCATGGGGCCATTGAATGTTTTGGAAGT
>JACLAC010020898.1_pt1 | contig 19924 bp, 3 predicted proteins | sample 8027881 | NCBI WGS metagenome assembly JACLAC01 (sample SAMN15725517, study PRJNA655200) | protist metagenome | isolation source: fluorescence activated cell sorting (FACS) single amplified genomes of... | place: Spain: Blaines Bay Microbial Observatory, Mediterranean Sea | collected 2016-01-19 | reverse complement strand
GGATGGCGGCGATATATCGCTGATATCCAGTGATGGGTTGGTTGTTGATGATGTTGTCAGCAGTGTCCTTGGAACAGGTGGGTCACTTCTTGTTTCTGGAGCGACTCTCAACGGTTCGGTAAATGTTGGGGCTGGCGATGTTGTGATACAGGGAGGTTCAGTTGATCTGCTGATTGGTTCCGACATCACTAGTGACGGTGATATCACGCTTGCTGCTTTACGGGATGTCATTGTTGATGCGGTTGTTGATGCGAATAATGGCGGAAGCATTACCGTTTCGGCTGATTCTAATAGTGCATCTGATCCGGGGTCAGGAGGTGGGCACGGCGGCACACGAGTCACAAGTTCAGGGCAGTTGAATGCAGAGGGAGATATAACGGCGACCGGTTCAGATTTATTCGCAACCGCTGGGCAAATTGACAGTGTTCTGATCGATGCCGACGGATTGTCTGCTCAGGTCTTGGCCGTGGGGAACATTGTTGTGGCTGATGGCGGCAATGCTCCGGCTAATGCTTCAACCGTGATCAATGGTGTAGTGCAGACCACTGGAACTACGTCAACGATTGGAATTAGTGCCGAACACGATGTGGAATTTGGTGAGTTTGGAGATGTTACCTCTATCGACGGAACGATAGCTATCACGGCTGATACGAGTGTCGGATTAAACAGTGGTGCTGTTTTGATGGCTGATGGAGCCCGTATCTCCAGTAGTACCGGCGAAGTTGATATCACGGCTGATGGAAGTATTACGCTCAGTTCAGTCAACACTGGCAGCACAAGTGCGAATGCAGTGGAGTTGATTACCTCCAGTGGTGAGTTGGTTGATGCGGGTGAGAGTGATACGGATGTGATTGCTAATAACGGCGGTTTGGTCATCCGGAGTGCAGTCGGAGTTGGGGATGGCAATGCAATCGAATTGTCAGTCGCTTTACTTGATGTCCAGAATTCGACCGCAGGCACTATACATTTGTCGGAATCAGATACCGTAGCCATTGAGAACCTGAGTCAACTTGGGGCTGGAGATATTCTGTTTGACGCGGTTGCGGGTACGGTCACAGTACTTGGCGGTGGTAGTGGAGTCGCAGGAAGCGAGAATGTGCGTTTGGCGTCTTTAGCTCAAGACGTTGTGGCCGATGCCGATGTGGTCAGTGGTACCGGGAACATCACTCTGGCTGCCGGTAATGATCTGGACCTGAACGCTGCGGTGACCACTGGCGGAGCAGGCACGATATATCTGCAGTCGGGCAACAGCACAACCGTTGATGCAGCATTGACCAGTGTCAGTGGTGACATTCTTGTTGATTCAGCAGTGAACCTGAATCAGGCGGGATTGATCACAAGCACCAGTGGTGATGTTGGCCTGATTGCCGGCGGGACACTGACTCAGGCGACTGGTGGTGATATCACCACCGGTGGTGATGTTCTGGTGGAGGCTGGTGGTGACTGGACAATGGCCGGTGATGCGATGATCACAGCGGGTGGTGATGTTGATGGCCAGGCATTGTCAGGTGACTTAACTCTGGGTGTGATTGACTCGACCAACGTCGCGTTGACCGCCGGTGGCAGTATTACCGATGCGAATGCCGGCTCGATGAACATCATGGCCGACAACCTTTCGCTTCGTGCCGAAGGTGGTCTGATTGGTGACCATGATAATGCCAATGGCACCCCAGGACAGAATGCCAACGCGATTGACATCACGGTTTCGACCCTGGCAGCCAATGCCGAGTCGGGTATCTACATCTCGGAAGCCGATGGACTGGCGATCACGACGGTAGCCGCAGTGACAGTGGACATTGAGTCGGTTGTGCGGGTGAACTTCAATAGCACGACGGATGATGTCAGCGAAGATCGTATGACTGCTTCCCTTGAGGATTTGAGTACAGACACCACCGGGCCGATCAAGCTGGTCTCCCTTGCAGGTTCGTTGACCGTGGAAGGTGGTGCTGACGGCGAGGGTGTCACAGCCGATGGAAGTGGTGATGTGCTGCTGGAAGCTGCCAGTGACGTGATCCTCAACTCGGATGTGGTCAGTGGTACCGGGAACATCACTCTGGCTGCCGGTAATGATCTGGATCTGAACGCTGCGGTGACCACTGGCGGAGCAGGCACGATATATCTGCAGTCGGGCAACAGCACAACCGTTGATGCAGCATTGACCAGTGTCAGTGGTGACATTCTTGTTGATTCAGCAGTGAACCTGAATCAGGCGGGATTGATCACAAGCACCAGTGGTGATGTTGGCCTGATTGCCGGCGGGACACTGACTCAGGCGACTGGTGGTGATATCACCACCGGTGGTGATGTTCTGGTGGAGGCTGGTGGTGACTGGACGATGGCCGGTGATGCAAATGTAACGGTTGGTGGCTCACAACTCATTGGTATTGCCGGTGGGACGATCAATGTCGGTTTGATAACGATGAGTCACGCATCAAACAACTATGTGGGACTCACTGCAGCGGGTGATATCCTTGATGCAAATCTCGGCGACTCCAATATTCAAGAATCTACTCCTTCGTCCCAGACAGAAGTATCGCTTCGTGCTGGTGGCCAAATTGGGAGTAGCGTTGGGAATGATGCCCCCGACAACGTCCATGCTCTTGAACTGGCAGTTGACAGGGTTGCGGCTGAGAGTGCGTTCGGTATTTACCTGCATCAAGTGGCCTCCGGCCTGGATTTGGTTATTAGTGATGTTTCCAGTCAAAGTGTGAGCATCTCGGGGGTCCAAAGGAGTGAATTTAATGGGACCACATCAAATGTTCCTACCGTATCTGATAGTGTTGCTGGATTAGCGAGATTGGTTACCACTGTTAATGGAGAAATCGAGCTGGTTGTCGACGGCGGAGATCTGACATTTGTTGATGGTGTGGGTGTTGATGGTCCAGATTTGAAAGGTGACCCGGAGGTTCTGGCGAGTGGCGTTCTAGGGCGGATTGACCTGCGTGCTTTGGATTCAGGAGCAATCATCGATTTGGGGGACAATGTTCAGTTCCATGCGGACAAGATCACCGCTGAGTACTCATCACCCACGACTCGGCCGATGCCTTTGGGTGGGTTGTCGCGACAGGACCGTGCTATTTACCTCAAGTCTGATTCCATCGTGTTAGGTACCGATGTTGAGCTTTTCACAGGCATGGATCAAGGTACGGCACGGCTTTTTACTCCCCGACCAATCGAATACATCGTTAATGACGATGGGACGACCAGCCCACTGAATGGAGTGTTTCCGGCAGAGTCGGCTTTTTATGATGCTTCCACTGTTTCCGCTTCCGACATTGTCCAAGTGGATGAGCAATACATCGGCGGCACCCTGTTCATTGACGTAGGAACCAGTGGTGAGCGTGGTTTGACGGTCGACATCGATTGGGGTGCGGAGACTCGGCGTTACCAGCAAATCAACGGTCTTGCTGCTGATTCAGATACCAGCGTTGGTGTTGGCGCATCGGGTCAACCGTTGACTCCGGTTGTGGCAGGCGGCACAGGGGCTTTGTCAGTCGAACATTATTATACGGACATGGACATTGTTTTCAGTCGGGAGAATGGTCGAAGTGAAGTGGCAAGTCCGCTGGAAGTGCGATTCTCGGTGCGGCATCATGAGTCGATCTTGGTAGAGGCAGGAGCAGTGCAGCAGGGGATGATCTCCGAAACGGTATCGGGTGGCGTTGTTAGTTCAACTGACGACCCGACAACACCTCCCGGAACCAAGTTTGGATTGGAGAGTGGACATCACCGTTTCAAGATTCCAAATGTCCCTGATTTTTCTGTCCCGTTTCTGCCGCAGCGTGAAGTGATACCTCATATGACGGTTGCGACTTTCCTTCCGGCTGTTGAGTTGGAATCAGTCGCGATGGAAGTGGAGGTGCGTTCCACCGTGGCAAGTGGGTTTGTTGCAGTCGCGAGGGATGAGTACTTCCAATTGCGTGCCCTCCGCCCTGACCAGAATGCTGAGCCCTACGGTGTGTTTCGACTGTCTGACGATATCATGACGGGCGGCAACTTATTGCAACTACAGCAATCTTTGCCGGATGGTAGTTATGAAATCGAATACGTTTTGGGTGATACTTTCAGCCGGGTTATCTTGCGGTTTGATGTCAGGAATGGTGAACCCATCATTCCCGAAAATGCGCTTGACGAAGGTGAATTGCTGTTGCAGGAGATTCGGGAGGAACAACAGCTTGAGGAAGACACGGAGGGCACAAAGATCGATGACCAGACGCGGTTCGAAATCCAACCAGGAGTGGGTGTTGAGCCAATTGGTGATGCCAGTCATGATTCTGTCGTCAGCTACCATGGCGAAATGGAAGTCGGAACATTTTCCGCAGAATCTGCCGAAGGTGAGAATGATGCGAATGGGAACGTCGAGATAAGAGAGTTTGTAGAGGAAGCTGAGTTGGGAGCGAAGGATGCGGTGAACCTGACAAACGATCAGGATGTAGATTTGTCGCGCCTGCCGGCGTTTCCAGTTGGGGTCGTCCTAACAACTGCGTTGCAAAGGCGACGTCAGAATTCGCAGAAGAGAAAACTGTCACGAGCCGCAAGATTTGCAGCTCGAAAAACAGGTGATTGGAATTTCCACGATTCAGAAGGCACTTAGATCCGTGTGATCTAATGAGTTGCAATGGCCAAGAATAATAACAGTCGAGACGATGAGTCGAAGGCAGATCCTTCCGCGAAGGATGGCGTGGAACAGGATACAACCTCTGATTCCGTGCCTTCAGACGAACAACGTGGGACCGAGGCAATACGCTCGTTAGGTGACAATCCCAGTGAACCCATGGAAAACGAAGAAGACGCAACCAGTGGGACGGTTGCGGATTTATCCGAATCAAAAGGTTCAGTAGATGATGATCATGAGAGCGATGGCGATGGGACTGCCGCCGTTATTGAGGCCACGGAAGTGCTGGATGATGATGGGAGTAATCAGAGCGACAGAACGGCAACTGACAATGATGGGGTAGAAGTCGAAGACAACGAAGCAGAACGAAACATTGATGCGACCATCGATGAAATTGATCCAACAGCCGAGTTCGACCGTGATGAAAGTGACGACGACGAAGGTACAGTCATCGGCATTGAATCAGTGGACGTTGATGATCATGGCGCTGAAGAACTTGATGAGAATCGGACGGTTGACGACTTGGATTCCATGGTTGGGCACGAGAGCGGAAACGGTCCGAAGCAAGACGCGGAAGGAATAGGTGATGATCAATCAGGAGTTCATGATTCGGGGGATGACGCTCAGCAGGAGTTGACAGTAGATAATCTAGATGGCGCCTCCATGGCAGATGGGGAAGAAGGCGACGACGAAGGGATTGCGAAGACCATCATGGAAGCCGATCTTGATCGGACGCAGACGGTTCTGATGGATCATTCAGATGATCCTGCACGTCCCGTGGTTAGTGAAGGCGGTGTGGGTGAAGGAAAACCAGAGAAGAAAAAAACCGATGTCACTATCAGAGATGCTCAGGAAGCTACCCACGATGGGTACGAAAGTGATCCGAGTTTTGAAACGATCGACTCCGCCGTTTTGGCCAGTGCTGACATTGGGGAGACGATTAACCCACGTGAATTGTCAGATGAAGATGCTAGCGCTTGGAGTCTTGCGATTCAGGAGGATGTACCGCGGTCAGGACATACCGTTGTCTCAGGATCGGGACCCAGGAGAACCTGGGTTGACCGCCAGTTTGAGCGACTCCGTAAAGCCAGTGTCAGCAATGTGAAGGGGACTCAGAATGTCGACGACGATTATCGACTGGTGCGAAAACTCGGTCAGGGCGGAATGGGAGATGTCTTCGTTGCGAGGCAAGGGTCACTGAATCGTCTGTTGGCCTTGAAGTTGATCAAGCCACTTGATGATGAAAGACGAGCACAGCTCGCAAAAGCGGGAAAGCTTGAGAGCGTGGAAGAGGAACGCAGGCAGCAATTCCTCTCGGAGGCGATCGTTACCGGTGATCTTGATCACCCCAATATTGTTCCGATTCATGATGTGGCTGTCACGAGCAAGAACGAACTGTTTTATTCGATGAAACGCGTTGTCGGGACGCCTTGGTCCAAGGTGATCAAGAAGAATTCACGAGAAGAAAATCTTGATATTCTGATGAAGTCATGCGATGCGATTGGTTTCGCCCATGAACGTGGAGTGGTTCATCGTGACATCAAGCCCGAAAATATCATGCTGGGTGACTTCGGTGTGGTGATGGTGATGGATTGGGGCTTGGCGTTTCCTACCTCAAGCTATGAAAAACACGATTCCGTTTTTGCCACTTCAGGTCTTGGTGGGACGCCGGCATTCATGGCCCCGGAAATGGTGACTGGACCGCTCGAGAAAATCGGTCCTGCCAGTGACATCTATTTGCTTGGCGCGACCCTGTTCATGATTATCACCGGTTCTGCGCCCCATAAGGCAAAGAACGTGACAGAGTGTTTGAAAGCAGTACGACGCAACAGTATCCGGAAAGTCAGTGCAGCACAGAAAGGTGAGTTGCTGAATATTGCGATGTGATCCTGTTTCCCCTCCTGCGGCCAGAAAACTGACCCCACGGAAGCCTGAGGCCTGCTTGATGCTGCAGGAACGGGCCCCAAACCATGGCGATCCGATGGGACGGAGGTGGGTAACATCTTTTGCGTCCCACAAGCTCTGCTCTGTGCATCAGAGCCATTTTGCCTCCAATTCAGCCATGCTGGGTTTCTGCGGGCTATTTCTGATAGATAGGCAATAATCGCAGGCAATGAACCCACGATTGCCGTTTACGCTCACGCACTGACTTTCCTAAACTTCCACTTGGTTAAGTAAGTCGCTCAGGAACCTGCCTCAGCAGATTCGATCCAAGGAACGGTACATGTATCGCTGGCTGCTATGTTTTCGCTATTTGCGAACTCGCTACATCGCGCTCGCATCCATCATCAGTGTGACTTTGGGAGTCGCGACTCTCATTGTGGTCAATAGTGTGATGGCGGGCTTCTCTGCCGAGATGCATGAGCGTCTTCACGGTCTGGCGTCAGATATTCTTATCGAGTGTCATTCCAGTGGTGGCATGCCTGACCCGGAGAGCCATGTCGAAGAGATCATGAAAGTCTGTGGCGATGAGGTGGTTGGTTCGTCAGCGAGCGTACATGTACCCGCGATGTTAGGCATCGAATTCAACGGGCAACTCATCACCCGGCACGTAAACTTCGTTGGCCTTGACGCTGAAACCTACGACGATGTCAGCCACTTTGGACGATACCTGCTCCACCCTGAGAACCAGTCTCAGGTCAATTTTGATCTCCGCGAAGATGGTTTTGCTCCTGACCGTGATCAGTTTCCTGCCTCAGGATGGAGTTATCGCAGGGCACGCGTCGCATACGAGCGAGCCCTTGCCGCCGAACAGGCGAGGATTGACGCACTACGTGCCCCCTCAGACACCTCCACCAAAAACGACCAAGAACCATCCATAGCGATCGCGGCTCCCCACGACATCTTTCAACCCACTGAAGGTGATACAGCGAGTGAGTTTGATCCAGCTGTCGAGCAATACCCGGGGATCATTCTCGGTATTTCCACCTGCAGTGCTCGCATGCGTGATGAAGAAAACAACGTCCGGGACCACTACTACTGTCGTCCTGGCGATGACGTCCGGATGATGTTTCCGAATGCATCGGAAAACGCCAAAGTTGTCAATCAAAAGTTCACTGTCGTCGACATGTACGAATCGGGAATGAGTGAATACGACAGTACGTTCGCCTTCTGCAGACTTGATCAGATGCAGGAATTCCGAGGCATGATTGATCCAGAAACACAGATTCGCAGCGTCACAACGATCCAATTGAAATTGGCTGAGGGGGCTGATCTGAATGCTGTACGTGACGCGCTGCGTCATCGATTTCCACCGAATATCTACGCTTACAACATCCAGACTTGGCGAGACATGCAGGGCCCACTCTTGGCCGCAGTCCGCCTCGAAACCACGATTCTCAACATTCTGCTGTTCCTGATCATTGCAGTTGCCGGATTCGGCATTCTTGCCACGTTCTTCATGATCGTCGTTGAAAAAACTCGCGACATCGGAACACTCAAGGCACTGGGAGCCTCAGGGGGGGGCGTGATGAGCATCTTCCTGAGCTATGGACTGCTGCTCGGCTTTGTGGGAAGTGGCGCCGGTCTGGTGGGTGGCCTGTTGTTTGTCGACCACATCAATGAAATCGCTACCCTGATCGAGAATGTCACCGGTCAGGAAGTGTTTGATCCAACGGTTTATTACTTCACCGAAATCCCAACGATCATTCACCCCTTTACGCTGGCTTGGGTGATGGCAGGGGCCATCGGAATTGCCGTCTTTTCGAGTGTTTTACCTGCCCTTCGAGCTGCGCGAATGCACCCGGTTAAAGCACTTCGCTTTGAATAGGCTGCATCCCCACGCACGCTCACCGACCCTTAATCCTGTTTCCCGATTCATCATCTTTCAAAGCTCACCGTCAACATGAATTCAGATATCGTTCTGCAAGCTTTGGGCATTTACAAAAGCTACCACAAGAACCGAATCGAAGTTCCTGTGCTGAGGGGGATCGAATTCGAAGTCACTGCTGGTTTGATCACAGCACTGGTGGGCAGAAGCGGCAGCGGCAAGAGTACCCTGATGCACCTCATGGCAACTCTAGATCAACCGGATCGTGGTGAAATCTATTTCCGCGATGAACGAATTGACAATGCGTCACGCAGCCGAAGAGACAGCTACCGGAATCATGACATCGGGATCATCTTCCAGTTCTACCATTTGCTTCCTGAACTCTCTGCCATCGAAAACGTAATGGCACCCACGATGATCGGCAGAAGTGCCTGGAGTTTCTTTCGACACAGAAAAGAATGTCGACGCAGAGCTGAAGCAATGTTGGACAGAGTTGGTCTTTTGCATCGCGCCACTCACAAACCGTGCGAAATGAGCGGAGGAGAAATGCAGCGTGCAGCCATTGCACGTGCGCTGATGACTGATCCGACCATCCTGCTCGCAGATGAACCCACTGGGAATCTTGATGCCGAGACGGGCCTTGATATTCTGAAACTACTGACCGAACTCAACTATGATGATGGCTTGACCATCTTGATGATTACTCACGACGAATCAATTGCCGAGGCTGCGGATCGGTGCCATCGCATGCAGGATGGACAACTGCAGTCAGAAATGCCAGAACTACTGATCGCCTGAGTGCCAACTCCGGTGATGCTGATCCCTGCCAGGAGCATCGAGCACTCGGGAAGGGTCAACGCTTTCCATGCTCAGGTGGATCATGGTCAGCACCAGTGACCTGATCGATCGCATCAGCAGGCCATAGAATGACAGTGCCATCGCGCCCTGCCGTCATTAACAGGTTGCCGTTCTCGGTGGCATCCAGTGCAGTCACGTCACCCCGATGACGACGCAAAGAGATGATCTCGCGTCCTACGCCACTTTCTTTGCTGCCCAATGTTTCAAATCGGGGATCCCAAACTCGTGCCGTACCATCCGCTGATGCCGTAAACACGCGCAAAGTCACTCCATCATCTCCAATCAAGCCTACATCATTGACAACACCGGCATGACCACTCAACACCACCGTTTTCAAGCCTTCATCCGGCTGTGGTAATTTCCAAACGATGACGTTCTTTTCACGACTTCCCGCCGCCAAGTGTCGTCCGTCATCGGAAATCTCGGCGCACGTCAAGTTTTGATCCTCGGGCACTGTGAGTGTGATGGACTCAGCTGGTTTCTTCAGATGACGTAAACGGGCCAACCCCTGGTCACCCACAATCCAAAGTCGGTCACCTTCCTTTGAAAACCGAATACGGCGAATCGGTCGTTTTGGCTCTGTCTCCACTTCTACCGCCGGGGCAATCGAAGCATGCTTTGTGACTCCACGGGTCTTCGGATCGAACTGCCACAACTCCACCACTCCCTGATCACCACCGGTTGCAAATACATAACCTGACTCGCCATCTTTGACCGGCGAGAACTGGACCGTCCGAATCGGTCTCTCTGCTTCGATTTTCGCCAACGCCTTTCCTGTTTCAGCATCCCAAATCTTGACAGATCGACTGGCGGTGGCAACGTACTTTGCATCAAATGAGAATGCAGCCTCGGTCAACTCCGCGTGTGCACGATAGCTCTTCTCCTCTTTCTTGGTGTCCAGATTCCAGAGGAAGGCCCCATTATTGTTCATGGTCAGCAGTCTCTCGTCACCCATCGGAATCAGGCTCTCGATATCCCCACGCACCTTGGGCATCAGCAAAACGGTTCCCGTGTTACTGGATTGCTGTGCCTCCAAGACCCTCTGTTTCATCTGCTCAGCATCAACGAAATCGTTCGCTTGCAGAAGTTGCTTCAGGTCCCAAACACGAATTTCAGAATTGCCATTCTCATTGGCAGTTCGACTGACATACGCCGACTGATTCCCAACGCCAAACCGTGCAGAAGTGATGCGGGCCCGACTAGTCACATTTGCTGTGTTCGATGTCGTTCGGACGGTCAGGTCCAATAATTTCCCAAGACCAGACGTGAGATCCCACAAAGTTGCAAACGTCTTGACGAATCCCTGATTCGCTACCTCACTTACAGAGAGCAAGTGCTGACCGTCCGCAGAGAGGGTTAACTGGACGACATAACCTAGTTGCTCCAACCGTGCTACGCGTTTGAAAGTACTCAAATCAATCTGTGTGACTGCTGCATTATCCGCAGCAATGAACAGATACTTTCCGTCGGCAGTGAATACTGCATCGTTAATTCGCGAGCCCCGGAGACTGGTGATGAGCTGACCGTTCTGCTTGCCCGTTTCCGTACTCCACAATGATCCGATTCCAAACTCGTCACCCATGAAAATTGTCTTGGCGTCGGGTGAAAACGCAAAGGTAGTTACGGCTTCCTGACCGGGCAAACCAACGAAATCATGAATCTGTTTGGGTGATGCTCTGCCCTTGGTATCCAACTTCCACAGTTTTCCTCGAACGTCAGAATCACTTGAACCGCTCAGCAACCACTCCCCGTCATTGGACAAGGCAAAAGCCGTGTTGAGCCCTGTCATGTTCGCCTCACCGACTTGAACACCACGCTCCAAGTCCCAAATCCGAATCGTTTCGTCGCCACTTCCGATGTAAAGAAGATTGTTTTGCTGATCAACTTGCATCAACATCGCAATAAAATCCGTCCCCTCCTGAAGGGACAATTCAGATATCTGGCGAAAGTCAAATGATCCCTCCTCGACTCCGATCACTTCTGCTTTATGGTCACCTCGGGCGATGACAATTCTGGTTCCGTCTGACGAAAAACTTGCCGACCAGATTTCTTCCCTTGGATTCGTCGATGCCGAATGGCCTGCCGGAGCCTGTTGCGACTTAAAAGCGCCGACATAGGTTTTTGGTTTCCATTTTCTCACCGTTGTATCATCCGAAGCAGACACAACCGTATCGTCCTGTCCATGCAGAAACTCTGCACCCACAACCCAACCCCCATGGCCTTTCAATGTCTGCCCGAGCCTGCCGGATTCAAGGTCCCAAATCTTGACGGTGTAGTCATCAGAAGCTGTCAACAATGCCTCGCCATCATCACTGAAACGTATTGTTTCGACAGCATCACTGTGTGCCTGCGGAATCGCCTCGGATCCGGGATCAGAAGCCTCCATCGATACATAGCGACGTACCACGCTGGCATCGGCATCCTCCAAGGGAAAACCAATCGGTGCAGCCGATTGTGCTGCTAGAACTGACTCCTTTGCGTCTGGCGTATCGATTTGCCTCACGGCATTTTGAATCTGCTGACGGTGCGCTGTTTCCCCTTTCGCCGACAGTTCACTTAGGTTCCAAACCAACACATTGCCCATCAGATCACCCGAGGCAATGCGACTCCCGGTTCGATCGATTGCGACCGCTGACGCCGGTGCCGGATGGCCTGACATTCTGCCAACGAGGTTCAGAACAGGGCCTGATTCCTGAAGGGACTGTTCCCAAACCACCACTTTGCCCGTTTTCCCGTCACCACTGACAGTTGCCAAGAAGGTCTGTTGGCCATGCTCGGCAACGGCGATCTGCTTGACCGGAAGAAAATGCCAGCAGACTGCCCCCTTCAGCAAAGCACCGTTTGCCCCCTGCTTCCAGGAACAGACCGTCCGGTCTTCCGATGCGGTCCACAGTGTTCCCTGTGGGGTAAAACAAATGTCAGTGACTTTCTGCTTATGAACAGGCGTGGTGACGACCCTGGTTTCTGGTGCGGAAAGATCTGTTGGATTCGTGACCAGAACCACCTCGCCCATGTCAGTCCCAATCGCAAGATGCTGATCAGCGGCAGAAACGGCAACGCAAGTGGCGTGTTGACCTGCCAGGATTGAAGGCGGCAGATCGATCTTTTCCAGAGGGATTCCTTCCACATCCAAACGCAATATTTGCACCCCGCCATCTGACAATGCCACGGCTCCCAAACGCCCACTGTTACTGACCCCAAGGTCAATGACCGGAAGTCCTGAAGTACCAAGGGCTTCAGATTGATTGGCTTGCCTCCACAACCAGCGCCACTCCCATCCCTTGGCACGGTCTGCGGTATTGGGATTCGACTTCAGGTCCAAGAGAATCGCCCTCGCGCCATCCGCCTCATTTCGTTCAAGCCTCGCCTTTGCCAAGGCAATCTTGGAAATGTATTCTTCGTATTCCGCGCGTTCTTGTTGCTGCACTGCAAGTTGCCGGGCTGACACAGCAGTCTCTTTTGCTTTCTGTTCCTCGACTTGGGCTGCCAACGCGGCGTTTTTCGCCTTCTCTTCGTCTGCCTTGGCTACCAACGCTTCGTTTTTCGCCTTCTCTTCCTCAGCTTTCGCTGCCAGAGCTTCATTCTTCGCCTTCTCCTCATCTGCTTTGGCTACCAATGCTTGATCTTTGGCCTTTTCCTCGTCTGCCTTGGCTACGAGCGCTTCGTTTTTCGCTTTTTCTTCCTCTGCTCTTGCTGCCAAGGCATCTTCTTTGGCTGCGTTAATGACATACAGTGCCCCAGATCCGAAAATGATAATAAAGGCCAGCATGGCCAGTGCGGCTTTGCGCAAAACTGCGACCCTTGCCGCGTGGGAATCCCTCAGTTTGATCGATGCCTCCAGTTTGCTGATCAACTCCGCATGAGCTGCTTCATCCCGATCAAGAATCGACAAGCCAAACTCATAGTCACCTTTATCACACGCGATCCTGGCGTGGATCAGTTTGGTTTTCTCGAGCCCCTTCTTGGCACGCTCATTGTCCTCCCACGATTTCAATGCCTCTTCAAACCGAAAAGTGGCTCGGGACAGGGGAGCATAAGATGCTTCCCGCTCACCCAACTCCATGTCCTCCGTCGCTCTAACGGTAAGCGAAATACTTGCAGCGTGTGATCTGTATTCTCGAATGGCTTCCTGGAAGGCGGCAACATCTGGATAACGATCCTTGGGTTCGGACGCCATCGCTCGCATCGCAATATTCAGCAACTCACCTTTCTGTGCTGCACTGACTTTCCGGATACTGTTGCGTCGTACTGCTTTCAAACACTCTGTCACGTTCTTTGCCTTATGGGGCGCAGAACCGGTGATAATCATGAACAGGGTCGCGCCAAGCAAATAGATGTCACTGGCAGGACCGATTTTCTCGAGCGGTCCAGTCACCATTTCCGGGGCCATGAATGCCGGCGTCCCACCAAGACCTGAAGTGGCAAAAACGGAATCGTGTTTTTCATAGCTTGAGGTAGGAAACGCCAAGCCCCAATCCATCACCATCACCACACCGAAGTCACCCAGCATGATATTTTCGGGCTTGATGTCACGATGAACCACTCCACGTTCATGGGCGAAACCAATCGCATCGCATGACTTCATCAGAATATCAAGATTTTCTTCTCGTGAATTCTTCTTGATCACCTTGGACCAAGGCGTCCCGACAACGCGTTTCATCGAATAAAACAGTTCGTTCTTGCTCGTGACAGCCACATCATGAATCGGAACAATATTGGGGTGATCAAGATCACCGGTAACGATCGCCTCCGAGAGGAATTGCTGCCTGCGTTCCTCTTCCACGCTCTCAAGCTTTCCCGCTTTTGCGAGCTGTGCTCGTCTTTCATCATCAAGTGGCTTGATCAACTTCAAGGCCAACAGACGATTCAGTGACCCTTGCCTCGCAACGAAGACATCTCCCATTCCGCCCTGACCGAGTTTTCGCACCAGTCGATAATCGTCGTCGACATTCTGAGTCCCCTTCACATTGCTGACACTGGCTTTACGGAGTCGCTCAAACTGGCGGTCAACCCAGGTTCTCCTGGGTCCCGATCCTGAGACAACGGTATGTCCTGACCGCGGTACATCCTCCTGAATCGCAAGACTCCAAGCGCTAGCATCTTCATCTGACAATTCACGTGGGTTAATCGTCTCCCCAATGTCAGCACTGGCCAAAACGGCGGAGTCGATCGTTTCAAAACTCGGATCACTTTCGTACCCATCGTGGGTAGCTTCCTGAGCATCTCTGATAGTGACATCGGTTTTTTTCTTCTCTGGTTTTCCTTCACCCACACCGCCTTCACTAACCACGGGACGTGCAGGATCATCTGAATGATCCATCAGAACCGTCTGCGTCCGATCAAGATCGGCTTCCATGATGGTCTTCGCAATCCCTTCGTCGTCGCCTTCTTCCCCATCTGCCATGGAGGCGCCATCTAGATTATCTACTGTCAACTCCTGCTGAGCGTCATCCCCCGAATCATGAACTCCTGATTGATCATCACCTATTCCTTCCGCGTCTTGCTTCGGACCGTTTCCGCTCTCGTGCCCAACCATGGAATCCAAGTCGTCAACCGTCCGATTCTCATCAAGTTCTTCAGCGCCATGATCATCAACGTCCACTGATTCAATGCCGATGACTGTACCTTCGTCGTCGTCACTTTCATCACGGTCGAACTCGGCTGTTGGATCAATTTCATCGATGGTCGCATCAATGTTTCGTTCTGCTTCGTTGTCTTCGACTTCTACCCCATCATTGTCAGTTGCCGTTCTGTCGCTCTGATTACTCCCATCATCATCCAGCACTTCCGTGGCCTCAATAACGGCGGCAGTCCCATCGCCATCGCTCTCATGATCATCATCTACTGAACCTTTTGATTCGGATAAATCCGCAACCGTCCCACTGGTTGCGTCTTCTTCGTTTTCCATGGGTTCACTGGGATTGTCACCTAACGAGCGTATTGCCTCGGTCCCACGTTGTTCGTCTGAAGGCACGGAATCAGAGGTTGTATCCTGTTCCACGCCATCCTTCGCGGAAGGATCTGCCTTCGACTCATCGTCTCGACTGTTATTATTCTTGGCCATTGCAACTCATTAGATCACACGGATCTAAGTGCCTTCTGAATCGTGGAAATTCCAATCACCTGTTTTTCGAGCTGCAAATCTTGCGGCTCGTGACAGTTTTCTCTTCTGCGAATTCTGACGTCGCCTTTGCAACGCAGTTGTTAGGACGACCCCAACTGGAAACGCCGGCAGGCGCGACAAATCTACATCCTGATCGTTTGTCAGGTTCACCGCATCCTTCGCTCCCAACTCAGCTTCCTCTACAAACTCTCTTATCTCGACGTTCCCATTCGCATCATTCTCACCTTCGGCAGATTCTGCGGAAAATGTTCCGACTTCCATTTCGCCATGGTAGCTGACGACAGAATCATGACTGGCATCACCAATTGGCTCAACACCCACTCCTGGTTGGATTTCGAACCGCGTCTGGTCATCGATCTTTGTGCCCTCCGTGTCTTCCTCAAGCTGTTGTTCCTCCCGAATCTCCTGCAACAGCAATTCACCTTCGTCAAGCGCATTTTCGGGAATGATGGGTTCACCATTCCTGACATCAAACCGCAAGATAACCCGGCTGAAAGTATCACCCAAAACGTATTCGATTTCATAACTACCATCCGGCAAAGATTGCTGTAGTTGCAATAAGTTGCCGCCCGTCATGATATCGTCAGACAGTCGAAACACACCGTAGGGCTCAGCATTCTGGTCAGGGCGGAGGGCACGCAATTGGAAGTACTCATCCCTCGCGACTGCAACAAACCCACTTGCCACGGTGGAACGCACCTCCACTTCCATCGCGACTGATTCCAACTCAACAGCCGGAAGGAAAGTCGCAACCGTCATATGAGGTATCACTTCACGCTGCGGCAGAAACGGGACAGAAAAATCAGGGACATTTGGAATCTTGAAACGGTGATGTCCACTCTCCAATCCAAACTTGGTTCCGGGAGGTGTTGTCGGGTCGTCAGTTGAACTAACAACGCCACCCGATACCGTTTCGGAGATCATCCCCTGCTGCACTGCTCCTGCCTCTACCAAGATCGACTCATGATGCCGCACCGAGAATCGCACTTCCAGCGGACTTGCCACTTCACTTCGACCATTCTCCCGACTGAAAACAATGTCCATGTCCGTATAATAATGTTCGACTGACAAAGCCCCTGTGCCGCCTGCCACAACCGGAGTCAACGGTTGACCCGATGCGCCAACACCAACGCTGGTATCTGAATCAGCAGCAAGACCGTTGATTTGCTGGTAACGCCGAGTCTCCGCACCCCAATCGATGTCGACCGTCAAACCACGCTCACCACTGGTTCCTACGTCAATGAACAGGGTGCCGCCGATGTATTGCTCATCCACTTGGACAATGTCGGAAGCGGAAACAGTGGAAGCATCATAAAAAGCCGACTCTGCCGGAAACACTCCATTCAGTGGGCTGGTCGTCCCATCGTCATTAACGATGTATTCGATTGGTCGGGGAGTAAAAAGCCGTGCCGTACCTTGATCCATGCCTGTGAAAAGCTCAACATCGGTACCTAACACGATGGAATCAGACTTGAGGTAAATAGCACGGTCCTGTCGCGACAACCCACCCAAAGGCATCGGCCGAGTCGTGGGTGATGAGTACTCAGCGGTGATCTTGTCCGCATGGAACTGAACATTGTCCCCCAAATCGATGATTGCTCCTGAATCCAAAGCACGCAGGTCAATCCGCCCTAGAACGCCACTCGCCAGAACCTCCGGGTCACCTTTCAAATCTGGACCATCAACACCCACACCATCAACAAATGTCAGATCTCCGCCGTCGACAACCAGCTCGATTTCTCCATTAACAGTGGTAACCAATCTCGCTAATCCAGCAACACTATCAGATACGGTAGGAACATTTGATGTGGTCCCATTAAATTCACTCCTTTGGACCCCCGAGATGCTCACACTTTGACTGGAAACATCACTAATAACCAAATCCAGGCCGGAGGCCACTTGATGCAGGTAAATACCGAACGCACTCTCAGCCGCAACCCTGTCAACTGCCAGTTCAAGAGCATGGACGTTGTCGGGGGCATCATTCCCAACGCTACTCCCAATTTGGCCACCAGCACGAAGCGATACTTCTGTCTGGGACGAAGGAGTAGATTCTTGAATATTGGAGTCGCCGAGATTTGCATCAAGGATATCACCCGCTGCAGTGAGTCCCACATAGTTGTTTGATGCGTGACTCATCGTTATCAAACCGACATTGATCGTCCCACCGGCAATACCAATGAGTTGTGAGCCACCAACCGTTACATTTGCATCACCGGCCATCGTCCAGTCACCACCAGCCTCCACCAGAACATCACCACCGGTGGTGATATCACCACCAGTCGCCTGAGTCAGTGTCCCGCCGGCAATCAGGCCAACATCACCACTGGTGCTTGTGATCAATCCCGCCTGATTCAGGTTCACTGCTGAATCAACAAGAATGTCACCACTGACACTGGTCAATGCTGCATCAACGGTTGTGCTGTTGCCCGACTGCAGATATATCGTGCCTGCTCCGCCAGTGGTCACCGCAGCGTTCAGATCCAGATCATTACCGGCAGCCAGAGTGATGTTCCCGGTACCACTGACCACATCCGAGTTGAGGATCACGTCACTGGCAGCTTCCAGCAGCACATCACCACTTCCATCGGCTGTGACACCCTCGCCGTCAGCACCACCTTCCACGGTCAACGAACCTGCAAGGGAGACCAGCTTGATCGGCCCGGTGGTGTCTGTACTCAAATCCTCAAGGGAAGCAGTCATACGATCTTCGCTGACATCATCCGTCGTGCTATTGAAGTTCACCCGCACAACCGACTCAATGTCCACTGTCACTGCGGCTACCGTCGTGATCGCCAGTCCATCGGCTTCCGAGATGTAGATACCCGACTCGGCATTGGCTGCCAGGGTCGAAACCGTGATGTCAATCGCGTTGGCATTCTGTCCTGGGGTGCCATTGGCATTATCATGGTCACCAATCAGACCACCTTCGGCACGAAGCGAAAGGTTGTCGGCCATGATGTTCATCGAGCCGGCATTCGCATCGGTAATACTGCCACCGGCGGTCAACGCGACGTTGGTCGAGTCAATCACACCCAGAGTTAAGTCACCTGACAATGCCTGGCCATCAACATCACCACCCGCTGTGATCATCGCATCACCGGCCATTGTCCAGTCACCACCAGCCTCCACCAGAACATCACCACCGGTGGTGATATCACCACCAGTCGCCTGAGTCAGTGTCCCGCCGGCAATCAGGCCAACATCACCACTGGTGCTTGTGATCAATCCCGCCTGATTCAGGTTCACTGCTGAATCAACAAGAATGTCACCACTGACACTGGTCAATGCTGCATCAACGGTTGTGCTGTTGCCCGACTGCAGATATATCGTGCCTGCTCCGCCAGTGGTCACCGCAGCGTTCAGGTCCAGATCATTACCGGCAGCCAGAGTGATGTTCCCGGTACCACTGACCACATCGGCATCGGCCACAACGTCTTGAGCTAAAGACGCCAAACGCACATTCTCGCTTCCTGCGACTCCACTACCACCGCCAAGTACTGTGACCGTACCCGCAACCGCGTCAAACAGAATATCTCCAGCCCCAAGTTGACTCAGGTTCTCAATGGCTACGGTATCTGATTCCGACAAATGTATAGTGCCTGCGGTCGAATTCTGGACATCAAGTAAAGCGACTGACAATTCGATTGCATTGCCATCCCCAACTCCGACTGCACTCCGGATGACCAAACCGCCGTTATTAGCAATCACATCCGTATCACTCTCACCCGCATCAACCAACTCACCACTGGAGGTAATCAACTCCACTGCATTCGCACTTGTGCTGCCAGTGTTGACTGAACTGAGCGTAATACTTCCATCAGCCGTGATATCAACTTCGCCGGTACTACTGGAGATACGGGCTCCATCAGCCATCAAAACAGCACCACTGTTTAATCCGACACTCGTATCAGCCGTGATAGCTATCGTTCCGTCGATAGAGGTAACATCTCCAAACTCACCAAATTCCACATCGTGTTCGGCACTAATTCCAATCGTTGACGTAGTTCCAGTGGTCTGCACTACACCATTGATCACGGTTGAAGCATTAGCCGGAGCATTGCCGCCATCAGCCACAACAATGTTCCCCACGGCCAAGACCTGAGCAGACAATCCGTCGGCATCGATCAGAACACTGTCAATTTGCCCAGCGGTTGCGAATAAATCTGAACCGGTCGCCGTTATATCTCCCTCTGCATTCAACTGCCCTGAACTTGTGACTCGTGTGCCGCCGTGCCCACCTCCTGACCCCGGATCAGATGCACTATTAGAATCAGCCGAAACGGTAATGCTTCCGCCATTATTCGCATCAACAACCGCATCAACAATGACATCCCGTAAAGCAGCAAGCGTGATATCACCGTCACTAGTGATGTCGGAACCAATCAGCAGATCAACTGAACCTCCCTGTATCACAACATCGCCAGCCCCAACATTTACCGAACCGTTGAGAGTCGCTCCAGAAACAAGAAGTGACCCACCTGTTCCAAGGACACTGCTGACAACATCATCAACAACCAACCCATCACTGGATATCAGCGATATATCGCCGCCATCC
>JACLAC010009821.1_pt1 | contig 19931 bp, 16 predicted proteins | sample 8027881 | NCBI WGS metagenome assembly JACLAC01 (sample SAMN15725517, study PRJNA655200) | protist metagenome | isolation source: fluorescence activated cell sorting (FACS) single amplified genomes of... | place: Spain: Blaines Bay Microbial Observatory, Mediterranean Sea | collected 2016-01-19 | reverse complement strand
AATGAAGTCTTCGAGTCGATAGACTGTACGAAGTGTGGTGAGTGCTGCAAAGTTTTAGAGATTAATTTTAAACCAGACGACTTGCATCGCTTTGCTGAAAAATTCGGTATAACAGTTGAGCGGTTAATCCGAAACAAGAACTTGATAGCAAATAGTGACAAAAGCATTTACGAACATAAGGAACTTGGATGCTCGATGTTGGGCAAAGACGGAAAATGTACGGTGTATGATGTACGACCAGACTACTGCAAAAGATATCCATATACCAAAGACGGCGATAATGTAGGGTGGACGATGGTTGACCTTTATAAAAGAGGCATTTGGGCAAAGTGTCCAGCGGCATTTCATATATACGATAGGACATTCGATGACGTTATTGAACTTGATGACATTCGGTGGATGGGTGACCTCGACCCCTTCGCAGATCAACAATAGACTACATTTGAAGTAAGGGCCGAAATAGACTATAGTATCCCACAGTAAACTACTGGTAATTAAGATTGTCGACTTAATATACACCCCGTCGCGGAAATGACTAGTACAGAAAAAGATTCGGGTTTTGGGCAGAAAACGCCCCATTGGTATGAAATTAGATTCATAGATCCGAAATAATAGTACATTTTGGTAGTGTACTTTCCGTGTAATATGCGATTATATATGTAGGGGTTGCTGTTGTTAGTAACCTGTAACTACTTCTTTATATGGGGATGCGAGATGTTGGATGCTGACGCCATTGCGAAGAGTTCGCTGGAAGAGTTCGCAGAATTGTATGAGACCGTGAAGGGGTTGGTTCAGGACCAATCTCAACTTCAGATGCTGGTGGATGCGGTCAATTTGAAGATTGATGAAATGCCACCAGCGTTTCGGGTCGAGAAACTGTCTCTTCGGAAGGAATCACAGGCGAAGCAAAAGAACTGGCGACTGGACAAAAAAGCGAAGTTCGCTTGGGCATACAAAGCAGCAGAGGGGATGAATGCCGAGAAGTTTGTGTTTGCGGATTTGTGGGGGTGGTTTGAACAAGTTCGCAAGACCTTGAATATCGCTTATCACGAAGACCTTGCCGCAACGAAGTCTTCATTGTCGGCGGGGGTCAAGATGCTGCTTGAGAAGGGTGTGCTTCATAGAGATGTCCCGCCCAACGAAGACGGAAAAGCGATGTTTGCGAAGTCTGAGTACTCTTTGAAACCATCGTTTAAGAAGTCGAAGCATCCAATGAAAAAAGAGATTGGCGAGATGCTCGATGCGGCGAGGAACCTGATCCACTCAACACAAATGGGGAACGTCCTTGAACAACGGGAGCGGATTGTAGAGATGCTCGAAGCAGCAGATGCAGAGATGAACGAAGAAGTTGTATCCGCCGAATGATTTGGCGGATTTTCCGAAAGAGATTTCACAACGCTTTTACAAGGGGAAAAATGAAAGCAAGAATTGATGACTCAAGAAATGTTCTTAACGGTTGGCGAAGTTGCCGACCTACTGAAATTGTCACCGAGACAGGTCTATAGGCTTATAAAAATCGGTGCTGTTCCGAAGCCAGTAAAGATTGGCGGTTCTTCCAGATGGTTGTTCACTCAACTAATGGAGAAATTAACCAATGGCTAATCTTAGCAAGCATCCAACCGGTGGTTGGAGAATTAGATTCGTTTTGGATGGCAAGACCGATGCCTTTTATCCAGGCAAGAAATTGACAAAGCAGCAAGCTACCGAATGCTGCCTTCACATTTCTAATCTTGAACGCTCTGTTAATTCAAAAGTTCAAGTACAAGCAAGCACTGTGCTATGGGTACAAGACATCAGCGAAAAGCATCTTGCGACACTTAAAAAGAAGGGACTTGTGACCACTGATGAAATGTCTAATCCGAAAAAAGGCTGGACGCTGAATCAGCTAATCGAGTTCTACAAGGACAGTTTGGAAGGCAGAAAACTTGGCTCAGTTCAAAAATGGCAAACCGTTTTCAACCATTTAAAGAATTGTGGCTTCGGTGAAATGCTTCTGTCTGACATTACCGAGTACGACGCGAAGTTGTGGGTGAAGTACTTGGTGAACAGGGGCGGGATTTGTGAGTTTACAATCAACAGGTACAACGGATTTGCAAAGCAAATGCTTGAGGACGCTGTTGAGATGAGACTCATTCCAATCAATCCGTTCCGTAAGCTGGTAACTACCGCTCCTGATCCGAATGAAGATCGTCAGGTTGAAATTTCAACCGAAGCTTCGCTGGCAATTCTGAAGGCTTGTCCTGACTGGGAGTGGCGGTTGATATTCGGCTTGATGCGTTGGGGCGGATTGCGTTGTCCTTCAGAACTGAAGATCAAATGGTCTGGAGTTCAAGAGGATAGGTTTTTGGTGTATTCACCGAAGACCGAACACCGAACTGGTAAAGACAAACGATGGGTTCCAATGTTTCCAGAACTAGAGCCACTCTTTCAAGAGGCTTACGAAATGGCAAACGAAGGGGCCGTTTATGTTTTGGGGCAAAGAAGAAATACTGGTCACAAAGTTCTGACGGACCAGTATCTGAAGATACTCATGAATGCTGGAGTTTCGGTCTATCCGAAGCTGTTCACGAATCTTCGGTCTTCAAGAGCCACCGAACTGGTTCGGTTAGGGCTTCCGCCACATCTTGAATCGCAGTGGTTGGGGCATACTGAAAAAGTCGCCAGAAAGAACTATTTGCAGACCAACGACGCGGATTTCGCCAAGTGGTCAGCAGAAGTAACCATCGGGGCGGAAGGAAGTAACCCTCTGAGTAACCCTGACGGTTTGAGACAATCTGCGACAGATGATGCCACGACACAAAAAAAACCCGCCTAAAAGACGGGTTTCAGTGACGATTCCTGTCATGCTGTGACAAGCGGTGACGGAATCGATGGACGATACTGGACTTGAACCAGTGACCTCCACGATGTCAACGTGGCGCTCTAGCCAACTGAGCTAATCGTCCCGATGTGTGGAAACTATGTGCTTCGTGACGTGGAGTCAAGCTTCTCGAAGTCGTTCGTTATTCGTTGACTTGGAACGGCGTCCGGTTGGGCTGAGCATTGCGGCATTGCGGCTGATTCACGTGAATTGACCATCGGCTAACCGACACACAACTAAGTCAGCAGGCCTCATATAGTGAGAACTGCCGGACACCATGATTTGTCGTGAACGTCGGTTGCGCCACGGGCGGCTAGTTGTTGTTTTTGGGGGCTGGGCGGAAGGGGTAGACCCATGTCAGGAATGAGTTAACGGCTCGGGTTTGCACCCAGATTTTTCCCTGACCGCTAAATTTTGCGACAAGGCCTTCTCCGCCGAAGAGGAAGCTTTTTAGTTTGCCACCTGTTTTCAGGCCGGGAAGGACGTCGACCTGGTAATGGAGCGTGTTTTCGAAGGCGACGACGTAGCCAGTGTCTACGATGTATTCGTCTCGGACGTCCATTTCCAGGATGGCTCCGTACGAGTTGAAGAAGAGGTCGCCGGTTCCCGATGCCTGCAGCAGCACCAGGCCCTTGCCGCTGAAGAAGCCTTTGGCTCCCTGCCATTTTCCGGTCAGCTCGACACCGTCGGTGTGGGCGACGAAGGCGCCTCGTTGAACCATCAGCGTGTTCATGTCGAGGTGGTAGTGGGCGGCGTCACCGGGGGCTCCGGGAGCGAAGATTACTTCGCCTGAACCTCGGTCGGCGGTGAACGTGTTGATGACCATGCTCTCGCCACCCAGGGCTCGTCCGATTGTTTTTCTGATGCCACCTTTCAGGCCGGCTTTCAGTGTGATCGACGGATCCATCGCGGCCATGGCGGATGGCTCGGCAAAGATCTTTTGTCCTTGTTCGAGCTGCACGGAGATGAGGCCAAAGTCCGGACGTTGGCTGATTTCGAATTGAACGTCGCTATCCATAAGATGGTTCCCGGAAGGCTAAGTGCGACTGCTTTGTTAGTGATCGGCAAGGAAACGCGGCGACTTGTTTATCGAGTCTTCAACATTGGACCGAGGGCTGCTCCGAACGATGGCGGGTTGTGGCTTTGGCAGTAAAGTTTTCCGTGGCCGTTGAACTTGCAGACAAGTCCTTCGCCGCCGAGGAAACTGCCAATCAGACTCTTACCTGCTTTTCCAATTTGGAATTCCAGCGTCTCTTCGAAGGCGACAATGTGCCCCGTGTCGACGGTGAATTCTCCATCAACTTCAACTTCGTAGATCGATCCGAAGCTACTGAGGAACAGATCGCCGTGCCCCGAGCATTTGACCCAGAACATTCGCTCGCCGCTGAAGAGAGCTTTACCCAGGCCTTGCCAGCTTGCGTCGATTTCGATGTTCGCGGCTGATGCCAGCCAACTCGAACCTTGAACGATCAGCGTACCGTTTAACGGGTAGTGGATGATGTCTCCCATCAACTGCGGGCCGAGGATCAGGCTTTGCCCTTCGCTGTGCGAGCTGAAGTGGTTCAGGAAGAAGTTTTCTCCCGCGAACATTCGCTTGAGCCCCTTCATCATGCCGCCTTTGCCTCCCTTCGTGCGGGAAGTTGTTTCGACGGTCATGCCGATCGTCATGGAGATCATTGCACCGACTTCGGCCGTGATCGATTCACCGGCCGACATTCTGATGTCGACAACCGAGGCGGCGGGCTGAGCCTTTATCTCGTATTGCATGTAAGCGTTCCTCTGATCGTTGATCCGGAAGCGATTGTTTGCAGGGCCTCACTGGTCGGTCGAGATCGGCAACCTGCAGAGTCACTTACAGCGGGCAATCTCTTCGGGTATCTACCACAAATGTGAGTTCGTCCAGGCGGCCAGTCCGCCTATCGAACGAGACTGCATGTAAATTCGCCCGGGCCCTTTGACACGTGTGACCAGCCCTTCTCCACCAAAGAAGCTGGAGAAGATGCCACCAGCCATGCCCATCCGCAGGTTGATGGACGGTTCGTAAGCGACGAGATGTCCGGTGTCGACGACGAATTCGCTGTCGATTTCTCGAGCGAAGATTCCGCCGTACGCTCCGAACCAGATTTTGCCGTGTCCGCTGACTTTGAGGCGGAATAGTCCTTCACGACCAATGAAGCTTGCAATGCCGGCCCAACCCAGCCCGAGTTTCACTTTTGGCTCGCAGGCAAGAAAAGCTCCCGGCTGAAGAAACATCGTGGTTCCTTTCAGATCGATGCACTCAATGTCGCCCGGGAATGGTTGAGTCAGCACAATCTCGCCGGAGCTGTTTGTCGTAAATTCGTTGACGAAAAGTGACTCGCCACCAAAGAACTTTCGAGCGACGGCGCTGAAGAAGCCACCATTCCACCGAGTGCTCATTTCGATAGACGAACTCATGCTCGCCATGGCATCGGATTCGGCGATGATTGAATCGCCAGCATTCAGCTCCGCTCGAATGTTGGCGAAGGCGGGTTTGTCGCGAACTTCCGCTTTCATGAGCAGCCTCAATCTTCAAGTGTATTGGTATGGTGTTCGGTGTCGCAGATTCGAGTTGTCAAATCGATAGACCTACTCTTGCGACTTGATGCCATCACGCTTGTCAGTTTCCTCGTCGGTCGAATCATCCACTGTTGGATCGTTTGCTGTTGGATCGTTTGCTGTTGGATCGTTTGCTGTTGGATCGTTTGCTGTTTCTTTGTCGTTTCTTTCGGAGTTCAGAACGACGTCGGTTTGAGTGTTATCAAGTATTGTTCGAAGTTCTTCCAGCCGAAAGTCCAACTGACTGTAGTCACGCGACTCCGTTTCATCAAGAAATTGCTGAACTGAGTTAATCCTTTCATTCGAATTCGGGTGCGTCGATAGCCAGGAAAGAGGACCGTGCAGGTGAGCGTTCGGGAGCGAGTCGAGCATCTGGATCATGGCTTGGGGGTCGAGGCCGGCGGCGTGCATCATGCGGGCACCTTCGAGATCGGCTGCCGTCTCCTGCCCCTGCGAGTAATTGTTCAACGCGGCTGTCTGCAGAACTTCTGTGCCAAACGCGACGATTCCCCCGACGTCTCCTATAACGATGTGGACCGCGGCCACAATTCCGACTGAGCGAGAAATTTGTCTCAGGTGGTGCCGGAGTGTGACGTGTGACATTTCGTGAGCGATGACTGCAGAGAGCTGCTCTGTCGAATCCATCGTGTCGATAAGTCCTCGGAAAACCAGAATTCGTCCGCCAGGCAATGCCAGGGCGTTGACGACGTCGGAATCGATTATCAGCACCTGGTAATTCACGTCTTGGATTGCAGAGTGCGGAGCCAGCCGATCGACGACGCTTTGAACTGCGTTCACGGCTTTCGGACTTTTAATTTCCTCACCAAATTCGGAAAGAACGGAAGGCAGTGCTGCCTCGGCAATTTGTTCATCAACAGTCATCGGTACGGCTTCGATCGCAAGCTGAGCACCGAAGACAACTGCGTAATAGCCACCGATCAGTACGAGCACACAAACGGCAAGCATCACCCACAAGCCGATACGGCTCACCCAACGCTGCCGACTCCCAACGGCCAGTATCTGATCAACCTGTTCGAACAATTCACCGGCGGCAGCACGTTTGAGTGCTTCGGGAAAACGACGATCCTCGCAAAAGAATGTCAGGCTTCGATCAGCCGTTCGACAGAAGACCATACGACCACTGTCACCGCCCAATTCGAGATCACAGTCCGAATAAGAAATAACAAACTTGCGACCTTCAGAACTCCGAGCGGTGATGCCGCGATCTCCCAACCTGAGATGTGCACCGGATCGACCTCCGTCGATTTCTTCGGAGAAGACTCCTCCGGGAAACTCGTCATCGTCAAGCAGGTCACCGTCGAACATGAATCAGGCCAATGCGTTGGATTGAAGGTCTCACTCGTTACTGACGCTCTGCGCCACGAAATGATAATTGAATTTGTGGGTTGTAAAGACGCCGAGCATCCAGAAGGTGCGTTCCCACGCGGAGCATGGGACTCAGCAAAAGCTGTCCAGAACTAAAACATCCACTGCAGGATTGGCTGGCAGGCCATCCCGCAGTGGATGATGAAGTCACGATCCGGGTGAATCAATTGATAACCGACTCGATCAGCCGCTTACATGCCTTCAGCAAGTGCTTCCAGATGGCGGCTGAAGTGGTCGGCCAGAACTTCAGTGTAGGTATCCGGGTGTGATTCCAGAACCGACCGAACGGCTGGTCCGAGTTCCGGATCAGTCAAAGTTGAACCGAAAGTACAATGCAGGATTTGTCGGCCAGGTTCGGTGAATCCAAGTCCCTTCTGCACGTCTGACCAGCATTCGAGGTAGACCTGTTCGAGCTTTTTCGCGTCGAGGTCGTCTCCTGGAACCACTGCTTCGTTAGTTGCTGAAACATGGTACGTGGCTTTGTCGACGGGGTAACGTTCCCGACCAAACTGAATAATACGACGGAACAACGCTTCGTCGTGACGGGCGACGACTCGCAGTGCTTCGAGGTAGCTTGTGCCGGCAGTCTTCACGTGAAAGCGGCCTTTAGTCGCGCGAGCCAGTGCCGGGTACATCGAAACCTTGTCCGAACCGGAGTGCAGACTCAGCTTGTATGGGCCGAGCAGTTCGGCGATTGCTGCGTGATCGTTCAGCGATGCTTCCAGTGCTCCAACGTCGCCTTTGTAGTCTACCCCTTTTTCCAGTTCACCGATGAACCGCGGAGCCAGACTGACAAGTTTCATTCCGCCAGCGATGCACTGATCGGCGATGATGTAATGTTCGGCCAGCGTTGTTGGCTGGTCGGTTTCGTCGACAGAGAGTTCGACTTCGTAGTCCGTACCAGCCGACTCGTTCACGCTCTTAATGTGGTCACCCAGTAAAAGGGCTCGCGAAATTGCCGGACCGTACTTGACTGCCGCTCGCATGCAGGCTTCTTCGGTCAACTCGATCGTCGCTCCCGTTGAAAGATCGACCGACTTGCCGAGGTAGGTGTCGTACCAGGGTGCGGCACCTTTAGCAGAACCGAACTTTTCACGAAGAGTGGACTCGTCGTAATCGTCAGCCTTCTGGTCGACGTCGTCGGACGGGTCGATCGTGAAGAAGGTAAAACCAACGGCCTGAGTGACGTTAACGTCGTCCGGAGTTTTAAGGTGGTCAGCGTCAGCTCCGATGCGGCCGGTCCACCCAGCTTCGCGAGCGCCGTTCATCGCATCGTCCATGACCTGCTGAGCGGTACGCTGCGTACGGGTCATTTCTCGGATGGACTGCTGAGGAAAGATCGGCTCGATGCCGTTTGCTGATCGTTTCATGGACTCAACATGGCCGGGAGTCGCCAGCCCGATGCGGTCTCCGAAGCCGAAGCTTGGGGCGAGACCAAGAGGAACGCATTTCGAAAGAGTGTCTGCACTCATCGCTAATTGTCTTTCTGTTGTTCTGGTGTTGTGGCCGGTCCTTTGACCGGATTACCGGCTGGCAGTTGATCTGCGTTGGTGAAAATCGGCGAACGGTCGCTCGACTATTTGAGATACTTGTTGAAAGCTTCGATCGTTTTCTCGGCGGCGGTCTCTGAGTCCGGAATCGGAAACGCTTCTGCAGAAGCGTAGCCGTCGTAGTTCGTTTCTTTCAAAGCGGCAGCGATCGGTGCGTAATCCATGTGGCCAAGGCCGGTCGCCTGACGATTCGAATCCACAAAGTGAACATGGCCGATGTAGCCTTCGCCGGTTCGCAATGCGTCGGCGAGGTTGGCTTCTTCGATGTTCATGTGGAAGAGGTCGGCCAGAAGTTTGACGTTGTCGGTCGACAGCGTTTTCATGAAGGCAACGCCGTCGGCGATGGTCTTAATGAGGTTGGTTTCGTAGCGGTTGAGTGGTTCGTAAATTAGAGTGACGCCGTGCTTCGCGGCGTACGGGCCGAGTTCGTCCAACGCTTCCCGCAGTAAAGCCAACGCTCCGTCGAGATCCAGATCGCCACCCCACTTGCCCTGCATCGAGCCGATGATCGCCGGTGCTCCGAGAGGTCCGCCGAAATCGATGATCGATCGAATAAAGGATTTCGCTTCTTCACGTTTAGCAGGATCCGGATCGGTCAGACACAAGCCGTGTTTGACCATGCCGGCTCCGGTGCCGACGGCAGCCACTTGGAGATTGTGCCTTTCCAATAGAACATTCAGTTCGTCAGGATCAACGGCGTCGGGCGACGGAGCAAAAATCTCAATCGCGTCGAAACCCAGTGCGGCTGCCTTTTCACAGGCATCAGCAAGGCCATCCCAGTATACAAACGGTCCGCCGCGAGCTTCTTCGACAAGGCTGACCGTAATTGCTGATTTGATCATCTCGGATAATTCCTGACTTCCGGTTTGAAAAGCGGCTATATGAAGATTGCAAATTCCTGGAACGCCATCGTGCTGAAGTTGTGATTGCGCGACCGGAAAAACGATCTGCATGCAATTACCAGGCAACCTTACTTGGTTACACGAGGTTTCTTGGGAATCCCTCGTTTTACCGGTTTAAGATTGCGGAATTGTTGCCAAAACGCCCGCAACTTGCATCCGTGTCCATTCTCGGCCCGCAAGCGGGCAAGTCGTGGCTTAGGGCTGCGACTGTGAGACAGTCACGATCTGCAATCCAGAACGCAGTCCTCGCTGCCCGGGCCGCACCGACTATAAGTTTAGATCGCATTTTAAACGCATTATATACCGGGATCACAGATAGTCGTGAACGAGAACATGGTCTGAATGTTACGCGAGTAAACAAGTGCCAATGCGCATCATCGATTCAGCATCAGACCAATGAGGCTTTTTTCGGGAGATTCCACGATTTCGAATCAGTCCGTGCCTTGGCTCGTGAACTTATCCAGCCAGGCTATTGTTGACTCGGGCAACTCGTCGGTTGAGTCCTCGCATCCAAAGCAGCCAGCCCAGTTTGAATCTGTAAGACCAACGTATCGACGGAACCCCCGGAACGTCAAATACGGCATCCACATTTATCGATCAACCACCCACTGTACTCCTCTGATTGAGCCCGCATGCGGGCAAGCAGATCAGCGGAGTCTCCGATGCCAGCAGGACTTGGAAGTTGGATTCCGAAAGCCCCGGGAAATCACCAGGAGCAATCTGCCTTATCGATCATCGGGGCAAAAAGTTTCGAAAGTGGAATCGGATCAGAAATGATTCCAAACATTTGACCTCGCCGACTGGCTCCGATGGCCATTCGAATCAGATCGTTAATCGCGAGCGGTGCGGGGTTGCAGGATTTCACTGATGACAAAGCCAGCTCGTACGATTTCACGTTCGGTCAGCAGACCTTTCAGGTTTGTTGACATGCCTGCGTCGACGTTCCAGCGACCTAGAATTTTAAACATCTCCTCGAAGCGAGGCACGTCGAGACCGAACTGTATTTTCAGGTCGGAGGCATCGTCTGGGTTTATGTCCTCGAACTGGCTGATCAGTAGAAAGTCGGATTCGTTAGCGAGTCGCAGGTGCAGGTTCCGAAGTTCGCCCGGCAGAAATGCGTCAACCTTGATTCGAGTCGTCTTCGGACCGGTGATCAATCCGTGAGTGATGACGGTAGGCTCGTCCTCAGCGATGCGGGCAGCGGTTTCGCAGACGGCGTAGATGATGCTTTCATCGATCAGGGTCGCTTCGAAGTCGCGTTTCGAAGAATGTTTCTGCCAGCAATCGGACAGCAGGTCGAGTTGCACATGCGGGGCGACTCCGCGCAGAAACGGAACTTCGGTCAGATAGCCGAATTCTCCGTTGGTATCGTTGAGCTGCCGCGACAGAACGATCCGCTCAAGCGTCTCCTGGAAAGAGATGCGGAAGGCGAGGTAGATCTGGTCGGAACCTGGTAGATAGTCGTCATCGATTCTGAGCATAGCGCGAATATGCTGTGCAACGTGTTGACGAAACTCAACCTGTTTTGGCGAACCCGTCGAAGTTTTCGGCATGATTGGCGAAATCGCCCGAAACGGTTGCTCAGTTCGCAGGCACACGTTTTTAGTCAACTGCGAACATGTATGCCAGGCAAGATTTGGCTGACGCCATTTCGACTGAACGGATCACAAGCAATTTCAGGTCGTTACCGTCTTGGCAGGAAATACCGACTCTGTCGTGTAAACGATCGTTCAGATTTAGCTCGAAGCGTGGTGCCGACTCATGCGAGTTTGTCAGTTTTGCAAGAATTGGGGGGACCGTCGGGCATTTGAAAACGATTTCTGAAGGGCAAAAATCAATGCGGCGATGTCGCTCGACACCTATCGGCATTGCGCCTTCCAGCGTAGCCAGTGATCGGCAAGGACGATCGCAACCATCGCTTCGGCCATCGGAATGAATCGCGGTAGCAGGCAGGGATCATGACGGCCTTTTGTCTGAATCGTGGTTGTTTCCGCAGCAGAATTAACTGTGCGTTGTTCGATCGGCAGGCTGCTGGTCGGCTTGACGGCAGCCCGCAGTACGATTGGCTGCCCCGTCGTGATGCCACCAAGGATTCCACCGTGACGATTTGATTCAGTCGAGATCCTCGGCCGCTTGGATTGGACATTTTTTATGGCCGTTTCGGTGCCGGCAGCCGAGCCACCAGCAGGCACGAAAATGTCGTTGTGCTCACTGCCACGCATCGTTGTGCAGCCGAAGCCGATTCCGTACTCGACTCCCAGAACCGCCGGCAGAGTGAACAATGCTTTGCCAAGCTCCGCTTTGATCTTGTCAAACACCGGCTCGCCCAGCCCGGCTGGAATTCCCGTGGCGACGATCTCGGCGGCGCCGCCGATGGAATCTCCTTCGCGACGAACTTCGTCGATCAGTTCGATCATTTTTGCGGCGGCATTGACGTCCGGGCAGCGGACGATGTTCGGGTCGCCATTTGGTAGTTTTTCAATCTGGTCGAGAGTCACCGCTGCCGGGTTGGCAATGTCAGCTTTGATCGAACCGACCTGGACGACATAAGAAAGGACCTGTCCACCGAACGCTTCAGCAATGATCTTTTTTGCGACGACTCCGGCGGCAACTCGGACACTGGTTTCGCGGGCGCTGGAGCGTCCGCCGCCACGATAATCTCGCAGTCCATACTTGGCGTCGAAGCCGAAATCAGCATGTCCGGGACGATACTTCTGAGCAATGTCGCCGTAGTCGCGGCTGCGTTGGTCTTGATTTCGAATCAGGATGGCGAGACTTGTTCCCGTCGTTTGTCCTTCGAAAACTCCGGACAGGATCTCAGGAGTGTCGGACTCATTTCGTTGAGTGACGATCTTGCTCTGTCCCGGTCGGCGACGGCTGAGGTCCAGCTCGAAATCGGCTTCGGTCAGGGGAATTCCGGGTGGAACTCCGTCAATGATGACGACGTTACCGGGACCGTGACTCTCGCCCGCGGTCGTGATTCGAAACAATTGTCCAAAGGTGTTGCCTGCCATATCGACGATTATAGCTCGACGATCGTTGTTGTCCTACCGGAGCAAAGCACGAATCCTGTTGAATTTTTCCGCACCTTGAATTCAGGCGAGTTGACTACCAGAATGCCCGCCGATTTCTGGAGCAACGAAAATTACGTGGCACGTGTATAAAATCCGCTTTCCAATAGTGGCTTCGTGCACCGTGCGGAAAGCCCGCCGATGGGCTGACGCGACGGCGTCGCGTGCCACAGAAAATGAGATTTGCAGAACGAGGAGTGCGGACGCAGGTGACTCAACAGGAACAGCCGATTGATTTCAAAGAGCCTCTGCCGGAAGGCGTGCAGGATCTGCGACCGTGGTTTATCGCCGTTTATGATCTTCCCGAACGGATCGACTGGTCGACGTTCTGGGGCAACGACAATCGCATCGAACTGGACGTGGGGTGTGGGCGAGGCCTGTTTCTACACAATGCGAGCGTCCAGAATCCTGATACCAATTATCTTGGCCTGGAACTCGACTTTAAGGAAGGCCGTCGATCGGCCAAACGTGCCTGGAAACGGCAGGCTCCCAACGCTCGAGTCATCGGTGGTGACGCGACGACTTCTCTGAGGAAGCATATCGAGCCGCACTCGGTCGACGCCGTCCACGTTTATTTTCCGGATCCCTGGTGGCGGAGGAAGCATCGCCGAAGACGTATTTTTACGGATGAATTTGTCGGTTTGTGTTCTCGAGTCCTCAAACCGGGCGGAATGCTGCATTCCTGGACCGACGTGCCGGACTATTTCGACATCATCCAGGCTCTGATGGACCATCACGACGATTTCGAAACACAACCCGCCCCCGATGAGCGACCTTCAGAACACGACATGGACTATCAGACGAGCTTCGAGAGGAAGAAACGCAAGGGAGGCTTCCCGATTTTCCGTGGTCTCTGGAAGCGAATCGACGGAAACATGTCCGACGATTGATCTAATTCATTCGGCGGCGTAACTCTGTTTCGCGCGATAGAGGAAAGAATCAGAACTGAGCAGTGAAACGACGAGTGTCTTCATACTCCCGTTGCTGTCGACGTAGGCCTTGTGGGCATCCTGCAGAGTCATCGCATCGCCGAGAGTTTCGTTGCGGCCCATGAAGAAGCGGAAGACGTGGCGGACGAAGACCTGTTCTACGTGCTCGGACTTCGCCAGCTTTTGGATCATTTCAAACGGAGAGTCGACTTCTCCATCGAGCTCCGGAACTCCGCTATTGAGGACTGCGCCGGTGGTTATCACAGCCCCGTCGAGTTCGTCGAACCGAAAACGGCCATAGTGATCGAAGCGTTCGAAGGGCAGGCCGAGGGGATTCATTTTCGCGTGGCATTTGTAGCATTGGTCGGCTTCTGTCACTTGCAGGCGTTTGCGGAGCGTCCATGTCGGCTCGTCGGGCAATTTGGCATCGACCGTGATTGGAACGTCCGGGACGTTTCCGCCGAGCAGTTTCTTGCGAATCCAGAGGCCTCGGCGGATTGGATCGTTGTCGAAATTTCCGGAGTGAGCGACCAGCCACGCAGGGTGAGTCAGCACGCCCATACGCTGGTCCTTTGGGAAACGAACTGGACGGGTCGTCTTCTTGAAGTCCGGTGGCAGGTTGAACGACAGCTGGTTGCCGCGTTCCTTGTGGCTGTAGAAAAGCACGTACATCTGGCTGGTCGTCAGCAATGTTCGGAGGACCTGCTCGTCCGCGTGCAGCACGTTCTCGATGAGTACATCAAGATCATGGACAAGACCAGGTGCCCAGTGCTGGTGCTTCGGAATCTTGTCCTTGAATATGTCGTTCGCTTTCTCGTAGTCGAAGTACTCCTGGAAGAACTGCAGGAGGCGGTCCGGGACGTAGCGATTTTCTGCCAGCAGTATTGTCGCCTGCTGGCGAAGTGTGTCGCGGACTGGCGCGTCGGATGAAGAGAAGGTTACGAGCAGGTCTTTCTCAGGCGGGCGATCCGTCAGTGCGTACGCCAGTGCATCAGCGAGTTCACGATTCGAAAGCTGAACGTAAGCCGGGTCTCTGACCCGGCCATTTTCCGACTCGGACGAATTGTCCGGGTCGGAGTCCCAACCTGCGCCTTCAAACCGAAAGATAGTTTCCGGCGTCAGCAGGACAGCCGCACAGGCTGCCTGCAGGCCAAACGGTTCTCCCAGTTCGGCGTCAATTCGTTTCAACAGATTCATTAATCGTGTCAGTTCGGCGTCTGATGGATTCCGGCGCAGAACATTCTGAAACTGGCGAACAAGGAGTTGCTGTACTGCCTCTTCACGCGTGGCTCCACGTTTTATTGCCGCTTCAATCGCAGCCCTGGCGCGACCATCTTTTGTCTGATTCTCTGCCGCGATCATGGCGAGTTCCGTTAACTGCTCCGTCATGATCGAATTCAGCAGATACTTGCCCTTGAAATCCGTGAAGTTGCCGTGAGGTTTGTCGAAGTCGAACGGATTCGTTGGCAGATTGAAGCGTGCGGCGGCGTTCAGTTTGCTGCGGAGCGTTTCAGGACTCACTCGCCAGATTCGTGCGGCTACGTCGATTCGGCGGAGTCGTTCTTCTGAAGAGAACAGCAGGTCATGCGGGACAAGATTGCCGAATCCTTCCGCATGTGATTTGTCTTCGAACTGGATGTCCTGGTGATTCAGATTTGTGGCAATCCAGTTCTGAACGGCTCGCGATTCCACTTTCGTTGGGAACGTATCAGCAGTCGCAAGTGGCATCGCCCGGAATGCAAGCGTTTCCAGTACGCGAGCCCAGACACCGGCTTCTTTGCGATTGTTGAACTGACGGCCGAGGTCATCGAGCCGAATGTCGCCTTCTGCGTGGCCCTCGCTGTGGCAGTCGATGCAGTACGACTTAAGAAACGGTCTCACCGTCATATCGAATTGCTTGTCGTCGGTCCGCGCCGCTCGTGTCAGTAGCGACAATGCAACGAGGATGCTGCAGGTTGTAACTCCGCCCAGACGAATGCACCTGGAGTTAGAGCGGCGTCCGGCTCTGCGAATCCGAATTCTCATTTGTTCCTCCGAGTAGCCGCTTCTTCGGCTTTCTTCGCAGCGACCACTTCGGCGTAGCTTCTAGCGATCCGTTTTCCTTGCCGAAGAACCAGCCGAGCACCGGAGTAGGGCTGATTTTCGTCGCCGTTGTGTGCGGTTCGGTAAGCGACGTGGAGATTCTCAAGTGGCGTACACCATGCTCCACCCCGCAGGACGAGCGTGCGTCGGTCGCGTGACGTCTTAAGCGAATAATCCACACCGCCTGTCAACTTTTCAGAGTAATAGCCGGCACAAAACTCACTGGCGTTGCCGAACATGTCATGGATTCCCCAGACATTGGGGAGATACCGGCCAATCTCCGCAAACCCATGCGCAGTTCCGTCATCAATCTCACGGTGAGCGAAGACGAAATGCACTTCCTCGCGAGCGTTGTAAAGGCTGAGATCTGCGAAATTGGCGAACAGTCCAAGCTGATCGATCGGCGCCGGAAGCCCCTTTGTGGAACCTGCCCGGGCCGCGTATTCCCACTCGGCTTCGGAAGGCAGATCGTAGGTCCAGTCGTCCGGAGCCTCTTTTTCGTTCAGCCAGTTGAGTACACCGTCAACATTGCATGCTGCTGGCAGCATCGGCTGTCGCCCCCATGTAAACGAGCCGCCAACTTCCAGTCGACTTAATTCGTACTTGCCGATCCAGAATCCTCTTTCAATTACCACAGGAACGGGTTGAGCATCATAAAACTGTGCATCGCCCATCACGTATTTGCCGGGCGGGCACCAGACGAAGCTCATTCCATCGGGGGCGAGCCATTCATCGCCCGCTGTTCCGCCCTTGATCAATCGTTCTGGACGTGAAACGGGTTTCGCAGCATCCCCACGCAGAATCACGGGCTTATCCGTCTCACCGGACACGAGCGCCGACTTCACAAAAACGTCGCGGAGACTGGATTCAGGACGCTTCATCCACGTGATCAGACCGTCCGCAAGGGCATCCTGCTCTTCTGCTGATCTGTTAACGACGACCAGGCCACCCTTATGATATCGCCCGATGATTCGACGGAATGCCTCATACAGCGACTTACGAGACTCGTCATCCTGGTTCTGTAGATCGAAGAGGATGACGTTGTGACGCGCGATGTTTCTGTTCTGCAGATGCTGGAGAACTTCCTGAGAGACCAGGCTCTCACCGGACAGATTCCACTTTCCGTCAATGTTGCTTACGGTGCCGTGGTAATAGATCAGATTGAAGCCATGGTGCGGAATTCCGGGAAGTGAGTCGGTGATCGTCCCTGTCGCGATCGAGAATCCGTGGGCCTTCAAAGTCGCGGTAAGCTCCGCGTTTTCATTTCCAATCAGAAGAGCACGACGATGCTCAGTCGTTTCAGCGGCATGAGCAGAACCGGCGAGGCAAATTACAAAGACGCTTAATCCCCGCGCAAAGGTGAAGTGACGCAAAGAATTTCTGCCGATGCGTTTCATGTGAACTCTCCCTCCGCGACTTGCGTCTGTGCGCGAGACATTAAGCAAGAATCTCTCGGCATGGACCTGTCTGCATGGCGACCTCATCAAGGTCCGGATCAAGCCGCCCGAACGTATTCTGCTTCGCCCCGACCGCATTCAGTAGCGTCGTGTAGAACGATCCGACGGTGCGGTGACCGGGCTTCCCGTAGCCAGGATAGTTGATGTACCGGCCGCCGAGCTTCAGGCGTCCGCCCAGATCGCCGACGAGCAACAGTGGCCATTCCATCGCGGTCGAATGATGCGTGTCCGGAGCATCGCTCATGTAGACGATAAGAGTGTTATCCATCATCGTGCCTTCGCCTTCGGGCATCGACTCCAGGCGATCGACCATCGTTGCGATCTGTCTCATAAGGAAGCTGCGGGACTGTTCATAGAGTGGTATGCCTCGGGCATCCCGTGCGCTGCCGCCCATATGCCCGAAGCCGTGATTCGACTCTTTCAGACCAATACCGAGATAAGGCTGCGCGTTGATCTCGCCAGCTGCACAGGTGATGGTCGCCACATTACTGAGTCCACCGATTAACGCCGACGACGCGATCTCAAATTGAGCTTCCATTCGTTTTGTGGCGACCGACGAGGTAAAGCGGTCATCTGGTTTCGGTGCAGCCCGAGTCAGTTGGTCTTCCGCGCTCAGCAACTTGTACTGACGACGCGCCAGTGAGTCGTACGAATCGAGATACGCTTCCAGTTCAATTCCTCCCAACGGCCCGAGCTGTTTCTGCGTCCGCTTCACGTCGTCGATCATGTAGTCGAGCAGGTTGCGTTTCAGGTGGAAGCGCTTCTTTAAATCTCCACTGGCAGCCACGCTGAAGTAGGCGTTGTAGGCTTTCTCGGGATTCAGCGCGATCGCCAGTGGCTTGTGGGCAGCACGTCCGGAGAATCCCAGCGTCGCGGTCTGATTCTCGTTCGCAGACATGCCAACACCGATCCACGGCAGAATCCCGGTGACTGCCTGGCCAAGCTGATAGTCGATGGTCACACCAAGAGGGTCCTGATTATTCGCTCCGGAAAGTCGGAACTGTCCCAGAGCCCCACTCCATGTCGAGTGCCCGCCGCCCGTGCATTTCCCGGACAACCCCTGCAGCACGGTCACCCGATTCTTGTGCTTCTCCAGCGGCGTGAAGCCATTTGGCAATGTGTGTTTGGTCAGATCGAACGTCTCGAACTTCTCGCGATCGGCGTACTTCTGGAACGGTATCGATTCAGGACACGCCTGGATTGCATCGAACCCGTTGCTCTGCAGAACGAAGACGAAGCGAGGCGGTGTCTGCTCGCCGTTCTCGCTGGCCAGCACGCGTCGAATCATGGGATTTAACAGCGTGGCTCCGGCGCCGAGTGTCAGCCCTTTGAGTGCCTGTCTGCGTGTGACCATGTCTTTTTCCTGTAGGTTGAGACTACGGTTTACGAGCGAATGCTTCCGGGAACTGAGACTCAACCAGAACTCGAATCTGATCAACACCATCCTCAATATCAAATGTTAACGTGAATTGTACGACGATCGGAACTGAGTGTGACTTGGTCGTTTTTATACAATCCACGATTCACGAGACCGACAAAGTCCGCATCCGGGTGAGCGAGTTGCGGATCGTGTTCAGTGAGAAGATCTTTCTGGGCAATGATACCAATGACCGGTCGATCGAATCGGATTTCTGTTGTAAATAGCCTGTCCTTCGATGTTGGTGAGGGGCGACTAGGGTTGTACTGCAGCAGATAGCTGTCCACGACAGCCGACTGTCAATTGAACACCACCAAATTCGCTGAGCACGCTGGTGTTGTTTCCGAACGAATCCGTTTCGATGTCGAACTGCCACAGCGAGTGGCTCTTCGAAACTGAAAACCTGCTACTCAGGAATTGTGCAACTCATCACGTGTCTGGATATGGGGACATTTGATCGTATGGAAAGACAGCAATCAGAGCAAAATCGAGCCTTGACCTGATGAACATGAATCTTCGGCAATCTGACGCAAACCTTTGCCAGTAAATCGGAAACGCTGAAGCCGGTCGCTGGAATTCACGATGAGATGGTGTCTATACTCCCGCCGCTTTCCCTGCAGATGGCTGGGAATCGGCACGGATTTACTGCCTCGGGACTGGCTCTGGAAACTCCGCCGTCGCCTTTGTTCGGGCAGATTTGAACATAAACCTCATAATAGAAGCATGGTGGAGCGATGCCAAAGCAAAAGACACACAAGGGAATCAAGAAACGCTTCAAGATCACAGCTTCCGGGCTGTCGACCAAGCGAAGCGCGAATCGAGGCCATATCCTCAGCAAGAAGAACGGCAAGCGGAAGCGAATGCTCCGCAGAGGCAGCCTGATCAGCGGAGCAGAGGCAAAGCACATAATTAATGCTTTGCGACCGTGCTCCTAAGCCGCCACCCGTTCCAAACCTTGAATTAACACATCTGCTGAGGACATAAGACAATGAGAGTTCGATACGGAAAAGCACGACACCGCGCGAAGAAGAGACTGTTTAAGGAAGCCAAAGGTCGACGAGGTGGTCGTGGCAAGCTTCTGCGAACCGTCAAAGAAACAACCATTCGTGCCCGAGTATTCGCTTATCGCGATCGTCGTGTCCGGAAACGAGATTTCCGCCGCCTTTGGATCACTCGTCTGAGTGCCGCATGCCGTCAACACGGACTGTCCTACTCGGCATTTATTCATGGGTTGAAAGTGGCTCAGATCGATCTGAACCGAAAGACGCTCAGCGAACTGGCGATTAACGAACCTTCGGTTTTCGAAGAGATCGTCGCGTCAGCCAAAGAGGCGGCTGCCAACGCTTAATTAGATGGCACGCCACGCTGAAGAATCACTGACGAAACCTGCCCACCTGGACGATGTCCACGGTGGGCAGTTTTGTAGACAGGCAAAGTCGGGCCATCGGCTCCGAGGAAACGAACAATGGACCACATCACCGCGTTTCAGGAATATGAACAGTCGGCTCTGGAAGCAATTGTCGCGGCCGCAGATGCGGCCGCGCTGGAAAACGTCCGCATCGAGTTTCTAGGTAAGAAGAAGGGCCGGCTGAAAGACCTGCAGGCCGTTGTCGGAAAAGTTTCCGCCGAAGAACGCCCCGTCGTCGGGAAGGCGTTCAACGAAGTCAAAATGCGAGTCTCGACAGCGTTCGACGCTCGCA
>JACLAC010008702.1_pt1 | contig 19931 bp, 6 predicted proteins | sample 8027881 | NCBI WGS metagenome assembly JACLAC01 (sample SAMN15725517, study PRJNA655200) | protist metagenome | isolation source: fluorescence activated cell sorting (FACS) single amplified genomes of... | place: Spain: Blaines Bay Microbial Observatory, Mediterranean Sea | collected 2016-01-19 | reverse complement strand
ACACACTTTTACTATTCATTCTTTTTTGTTTTTTTTTTTGTATTTGATTTGCTTTTACTTGTATTCTTCTTCTTGCACGAAGCCATTGTTGTCATCGTCTGCTCTTCATCATCATCATACTATCACAAGTAATATATGCTTCGCTCTCGTCACATATCAACCTACACGTCTTCAACCACCTACTACTACTAAAAGTTTAAGTTCTTCCTCTTCTTCTGATATTCTACTTTATACGTTTCTTCTTCTTCGTTGTTGTTGTCATCGTCGTCACTTTGTATAATAATAATTCTTTTATTGTTGTTGTTGCTCTTGTTGTGGAGGTTTCTCACCACCCTCCTTTCTTTGGATTGGCAAAAACAATTTAAACTCTGGTGGCAATTCTTCCTCTGAATATAAACGGTCAGAGAAGTAAATACGACGGATACGGCAATTAGCATGAATTTGTACACGTAAAGTTTCGATGTAGTTTGTACCGTATGCACGTCTGGTAAAGTCTGATAAATTGAATTGAATTTGATTCCATCCTTCGTCAAGTCTCATAGGCATGGTACAGATAAATGGTTTCACACGCGTGGTGGATTGATAATTGGATGCACGGAAGCGTCTCCTTACATTTTTATCATCAAGTACTTGTACTTCGAAAGTGAAATATTTTTTAAGATTTTTAATAATCATAACCAAGAATGGCAATTTGATTCCCAATGTCTTTTGTGGGTTTGCTGGGCATGTGATGAAGTTGGTACTAACGTTTGTTCCCATAACTTCAAGTACACTACTTTGGATATCAGAGTCTGTAATTCTTTTGATATGTCCATTACGTACTTTCTTATCCCAGATTTGTAATGGTTTACTACCGATACTGTATAATATGGATAAAAACCCTGATTGAAATGTATTACGAAACATGATTTTATTATTCTGTATTTCCTTTTTCTTTTTACTTTATATAATGCTAAACTAAATTAACTATTGTATAAATTATTTCTTTGTTTATAATCTGATAAATATAATATGTATTATATATCTATATCTATGTTTAGTTATTTGTTGTTATATCTTGTATCTGTATATATATATATATATATCGATAGTGGATATATGTGTATATATATATGTTGTTTTGTATCGTGTCAATGGTATTTACCTGTAATAAAAAACTCTTCGGATAAAGCGATGAAGGAAAAACGCTTCAACAAATCATCTACAATTAGCATTGATATAGCATTAGGAAAAAATTTAATAGGAAACGACAATAATAACCGTGAAAAAAATCAATGCTATCTGCATGATGGACCCTTTAGAAAAAGTAGTATTATAACAAGTACAATAAATTTCTATTCGGGCTAACCAGGCTAACGTAAACATTATGTACTCGATTCGTTCTTCCCTGCCTATAAGGTGCTAAGGCCTGCCCGGCCTGCTGGGCCTGCAACAGCCCATACTTAAAATATAATATGAGCGCAGCAAAGAAAAAAAAAACATTAAAAAACGCTTTCATTCTAGATTTAGATTGCACGATTGCACGATTCATTGAATTCTGGAATTAGAATGGCAAAAATATAGGTGTCTAGTATAGTCGTCTAGCCCGCTAGCAGTTGTCGTCAATCATCATCATCATCGTGAATAATTGAATAATTAATTTCTACTACTAGTGCACTACTCTCATAGCACTATAATATATACCACCAAGTAATAATATTAATAATGCAAATCGCAACAAGAAAAGATATTATATAGATCTAATATTGAATTATATTGAATTATATTAAAAAAGAGAGAGAGAAGAGGGAAAAGAAAAATTAGAGCAAATATAATCACAACATCAGTACAACAAGATCAAAATAAAATAAGATTAATCCCTTCTCTCTGTTGAATTTGTGTCATATTAAAACGATGCCAACAAAAATAACGCAAAACGATGCAAATGTAAATAATAATAATGTAAATCAACAAATTAAAAAACGTAAACGCTTCATAGTCGAAGATCAGATAAATAATAATAATAATGCAACAACAACATCCTCCTCCTCCTCCTACAAATATTATCTACAACCAAAACGATTTGAAGGACACGATGGAGGTATTACATCTTGTAGATTTTCACCAAATGGTAAATATATATGCAGTACTTCTATTGATCAAGCGGCTATTATATGGGATGTAAATACGTCTAAACGTTTGAATCATTTAAAAAAAGGTACAAAGGAAGATGGACATAGTGGTGGTTTATCCGATGCTGCTTGGCATATAACAAATGATTATGTATGCACTGCATCGGATGACAACACGGTAAAAGTATGGGATTGCCAAACATCAGATATTTTATTAACACTAGGATCTTGGAAACAAAATGTTCGTGATTCGCATTCTGATGCCGTTGTTTGTGTTGATTGCAATCCACAAGGTAGTTTAATAGCATCTGGTTCATCTGATATGACTGTTCGATTATGGGAAGTTCGAAGTGGAAAATGTGTACAAACAATACAAGCTCATAGTGATCGTATATCATCCATTCAATTTAATTTTGATGGTACGGAATTTGTTACATCTAGTTATGATGGGATTGTACGTGTATGGGATGCAGGGAGTGGCTTGTGTTTGAAAAGTATGGTACCATCTGTTCCATCAGATGATCGTGTATTTAATGTTACATGTGCACGTTTCTCCCCAAATGGTAAATATATCTTAGCTGGTACAATGGACAGTACATTACGTCTATGGGAAATTAATTCTGGGAAATGTATACGTACATTTGCAAATCACCATAAAAGTAATCATTATGCCATGTTTAATTGTTTTTGTAAATCAAATGGTAAAGAAGTCATGACTGGGTCAGAAGATGGATCTATATCTGTCTATAATATACAATCACGTGAATGTGTCGAATCATTGAATATTGATGAACTGAATGGTCCAATTATTGGATTAGATTCACATCCAACTAAACCATTGTTAATATGTGGTGGGATATATGGTAGTAGTAATAATAATAATAAAATCCAAAATGGTAAAGATGCTGATGCAAATGATATCAATAGTAATAATATTGGAAATACGAATGATATGGTTGATGTAGAAGATTTTAATATGTTATATTTATTTGAAAAGCGAGAAAAAACTGATGATGATAATGATGACGACGACGTGAATCGAAATGTTATTACGACGACGACGACGACGACGACGACGACGACGACTACAACAACTACTACTACAAGCAGCAATAATAATATGATGAAAAAGAAAAAATTAAACCACGGCAGCAACGATAATAATATTAGTAATAATGATGCGATAATGATGATAGTTTGACATTGTGAGGGTGGAGGTGAAGAGAGTTGTTATGTGCCTCCAGCAGTGGTTTTTAAAATTTACGCAAAATAGTATATTTTTAAATTTTTACGAGGTATCATATATTGTGTTTAGAGTACGTTGTACGATCGTATGCATATCATACCTCTCTGATCGTATCATACGTAAAAAATGTATGCATACCGAGTATCTCGCTTGTATTCCCTGTGTATGATTAAATTTTTTTTCATTTTTTTTAAAAAGATTCATACTTTTTAAATAATAACACGCCATGTTCTTTTTTTCGTCTCTCTCTATATGTAACAATCACTTTTGAACTACAAAACCTTGTGGATCATTTGATGAATTCTTTTTATCTGGTAACAACAATACTTTTAAATTATTTTTCAATAAATTATTCAGATATTTTCTACTGCATAATAATTCAACACATATTTCATCAATACTACGAGTACCATCTGCTAAAGTTTTTAATGCTTCAATTTTGATTTTATCGCTTTGGCTATTATTTTTATTAGAGCTAGTATTACTATTAGTATTTATATTATTATTATGATTATCATTGTAACTTGAACCATATAAATTACCACCATAAATATTATTATTATTGTTGTTATAATTGTTATTATTATTATTTAAATTACTTGTATCATTAGATGGTAAATATATTGGATATTCATGTACTCTACGTATTAAACCATGAATTAGACCAAATGTTACAAATCTTCGATCATCAATATGTAATGAATTTGTATCATGTGTTAAACAAAAATCAGCTAAACGTGTTGATGGGTCCATGGAACAATATAAAGAAAAAACTTTGGATATTAATGGCTTTGCCATTGATCGCTTTGTCACATATGCAACGCATTGACGTCCAAATTCTTGATTACTAGCTAATAAATTAACACGTCTACCAGTTGTATATATATTACTATATTGAAAAATATCTACAAGCGATACGCAACCATAATATAATAATTGACGTACACAATGTTTTACTAAAGCAACTTCGACACCAGCATCTAGACTAATACGTTTTACAAAACGAACACCATCCACATATGGTAAAATTTGTTGCAACGTTAAATCCCATTCAGATGTAATTGATGTTCCTAATTCACGGACACGAACAGGAACATCATGATCCCGTACGGATGATGGATCTGGCAAAATATGAAATAATTTTAAACTTAACATATTTGCGTTGTCTAATGGTAAAACACACCTTGCTTGTAAATTTAATTGATTGCGTGTCTCTATTAATATTTTTTTCAACCTTGTCTTAGATGCTTCTTTGTACAGAAATTCACTCTCGATTTCCATGGCATATACCGTAGATGCTAATTTTCGTACTAGTGGATACCATGGTCTTGCATCTGTTTCACGACGAAAAACGAAACAAAAATTAAAAGACAATTTATTTCTACCATATTTAGAATCTTCTATATACAATGGAAACCCGACAATTTTCTTTGCTCCAACACATACAGATACAATTTTATTACACAGAGGATTGGGACAAATAACATAATCACTAGCTTGCTTTAAAAGCTCCGTCGCTTCATACTCTTCTGGTGCACAATATAATACCACAGGTCCTAATTCATTATCAAACTCTGCATAAAAAACACACTCTAACGGTACTACGTGGTGGGAAAGTTTTGGTGATAATTTTCCAGTTGATTTTTTATTTTTCCGACGAAGTTTAGATGTGTTAGTATTAGAATTGTTAGACATATTTAAAATTTAGTAATACAATGATATATTGTCACATTGTCTATTTTATTAATCTTTCTATTGACACATGTATCTATGTCTGTTGTTTTTCTTCTTATATACTTTTATTTCATTTATTCTGCTGTATCAATTCAAATTTACTAAAAAAAAATAATAATAATAATTAATATTTAATAGTGAAAAACGGATATTTGAACCTGATGATGGAATAGGAAGATCTATGGTGTCCAGAGGAAGTGTGTAGTGAGTGCTGTATATATATTAATGATTGTAATGCTATTTTTGATACTAAATATTGTGGATTTTTATAATAATAATAGCACGATAAAATAATATTAATATGGATTAGAAAGATGTATCATAGTTAAAGTGCTAAAACTAAGTGGCTATCTTCTTCTAAAAAATTAAAAATAATATTATAAAATTCCAGATTAAACATATTTATAACCAAAAACATGATGACAGGGTGTAATACATTTCAAATCTTATTACTAAGAATATAATTAATTAACATATCCATACCCAATACATTTCCACGTAACTACATTGTTTACGGTTAACTTCTGCATTATAAAAAGCATATTAAGACGAATATTATAATAATTTTTTTTAGAAAATGGCAAGTCTTTTTACAGGTAAATTAAAAAGTACTATTAAATCTAAGTTGGAAGAATTTATTGTTACGGATAATTCGAATATCATTTTTGAGAAGACTAAGGAAAAAGACTTTTGCTATCTATTTGCAGTTAAAAGTATAGATGGAAATGATCTTGAAATTAGAAAAGATAATCCTCAAATAACAGAAGCGTTAAAACAATTTGGTGGCACTATTGCTATCAATAAAATATCAACTCGTGGAATTATAATTAAGTTACCTGCTATTAAATCTCTTCGTAGTAAACCTATATTTGTAAGAGTAGAAAAAGTCAATGTAAATATTACTCTGAATGATAGGGATAATATGGATGAAAGTGAAGCGGAGAAAGAGGCGCATATAATAGCTAAACGTAATCATTTAATTGCTTCAAACCATTTGAAAATGATGAATGAATTAAAAGATGCTACGCTAGATGGAAATGCAAAAAGTAGTGGTTACTTTCAAAAATTACTTGTCGATGTCTTGCAAAATATAGTGGTAGAAGTGACGGATATAAATATATGTGTTGCTGCCACATTGCCGAATGGAAAACGTTTTAAATTTGGTTTTGCTGTAAATAGACGTGGTAATAATAATGATAAAAATACTCGTGGCAATGCTATACAAAACGGGATTACAATTCGTAACAAGGATTTGTCGAAAGATAATACCATACGTGAATTGATTGTGAAAAATGTTTGTATATATTGTACAAAAGCTGATAAGAAAGATAGTAGAAGCGATAATAATAATGATAATGATAACATTAAACCAAAAGCAAGAATATTACAAGATTTTGATGTTGCATTAACAGTTGTAAATAGAGGCAAGGAATTGACTTTAATCGTAAACATTGATACAGATTTGCGATTTATCTTGCTATCGAAGCAATATTTAAATTTGACATATGTTGCAACTTCATTATCGAATAGGTTGGATTATTTACAAACATTAGCAAATGGTAAAGTAGCAATTATTGAAGATGGAAATTCCAATACAATGGAGAGCAATAATGATCAATCGAAGAACAAAAGCAAAAAAGAAAGAGACTATAAGAGATACATTGAATATTATAAAAGTATTCTTCTAAACAAAAAGCAATTAGAAGATAAAACGATGCCATTGGATACAATGATTCCAAAAATAAGTGAATATGATACTCTGATTGAGAAAGATGCACTATGGGCAGTTAAAAATATATATGGACGGCACAAATGGGCCATTGCTGATATACAAAGTGCACATGCATTTGCTCTACAAAGTGCCATTGATGAAGTTCGTAGAAAAAAGGAAGAAAAGAAGGCAAAATCACTTGGAAATTCCATAGCTAGTGGATTCAGTTTAATGAAGAATTCTTTCTTCGGTAGCCGAAATAAGAAGACTAATGATAAAAAGTCTCAACCTGAAACTAAATCTACGAAAGAATTTGATCAATTACAGAAAGACTTAGATGACTTGCAAGAGCAAGAAACTGCATTAGCAAATAAAGATAAACATGAAAGTATTTTAGAGAACAAAGATAATTTATTTGTTTTTTTCAAAATTGAAAAAAATTTAGAATTCATACTTGCAAGGAGTAAAAAGACAAAAGAGAAAAAGTTAAAGAAATTTCTAAAATTTTCTTTAATTGATGGTGTGGAATTAAATGCTAACAAAAATAACGAATATGTACGGGTAGCCCTTCGGGTTGGATTAATAGAACTTCAAGATATCCGCGAGACAAGAATAAATATACTAGAAAACGGTCAAGGCAAAAGTAACCAAAAGGATGATACGTGGAATGTATTTAATGGGAAAGAATCCCTCACAAACCCATACTCAAGCACTTCAGCAAGAAAGGCATCTGAATTTACTTTTAGATTTCAAAAGCTAAACAAAACCTTGCAAAAAAGTATATATGCCCGCATTTTAGTGAAATCAAAATTAGTAGCAGATTTAGATTTAATTAAAGATGTAAAAAATACATTTGCAGCACCTGTTGGAACCCAAGGATTTCATGGTGCTCAACGCTTAGCACATGAGGTCAAAACTTTGGGCAACAAAGAAGCAAAATCAACAACACCGGAGGAAGTTCTTGATAATCTTCTCATAGATGTGGAGCTGTTATCACCCACAATTGTTGTCCCCAAAAATCTAAGTAAGTGGAGAAATGATGGCAAAGACAATTTGAATACAATTGTTTTTACATTAGGAAAATTAAAAATTAAATCACAACAAAATACACCAGAAATTACATTACATTTGATCTCTGGCTCAAATGATGCTAATGTATTAGATATCATTGGTAATGAAAGTCTATCGAAGTTAAAGGTGATCGACAATTTTGAAGGTGACATTGAAATTGCATCGACGAATGATGATGGGACAAAGGTCAATTTGAAAACGAAAAGTGACGAGATAAAGGTTTTGCTTGATAATGACAAACTTATGGTAATTTTATCCATCTTGGATGGTTTGTTGCATAATCAAGGAACGCTTATTGAAAGTCAGGACAATAAGAATATTGTGGAAGACAAAGGTGACGTTGTAAAAGCAAGAATAAAATCAAAGCCAGCGTTGCTGGGATCATCAATACGAAAGATAGTTGTAGGAGAAACTGGGTATACATTATCAGTGAATGATATATTTGTGCCTGGAACATATACAAATGTAATTTTTCCTACCAATGTTGATGGATATGTTTTTGATTTAGATAATGAAAAAGAAGTTTTCTTAGGAAATGTGAAAATTAAAGTAGATGAAAATAACACAACAGTGACAAATAATGTAGTAAATCTTGTCGCTATCAATGCAAATGACGATCGTATAGCATGCAGTTTACATCTGTCAAGTAATAAAGAAGACAAGGATGACCTCGAAACTGTTAAGTACAATCAAAGCGTGACTGTTGACCTTGAAGTACCAAATTTGATATTAGAAATAAATGAGTATGAAGAAAAATCTGCCTTTGCTATTGAAGTTTCTAGCGAAGGCAAAAACACAAATAAAATTTCATATAGCGTCGCACCTAAAGAAGATGCAGAATTAAATTTGAATTTTAATAACATAGACATTGCAATTCGTGATCTGACATCAAAAGAATTAGCTTTATCAGCTGGTTTGAATGATGTGGGACTTAGACTGTTGCAAGGTCCGGCTAGTAAATTTATAAGGCGGGATAATAGCAAACTCTGCATCCTTCCAACACCAATACCAACAATTTCTGAGTGTACCTTTAAAGCTAAAGTTATACTCCATCTTGAAGTACCTTCGAAAGAGGGTAAACTGTTAGATACCATGAAATCTATGTACATCGAAAATCATGACAATGATAATGATGACGACCAGGAAGAAATAAAGGAAGGGGAAGATGATGATGATATTCCTCCTAAGGAATTATTTAAAATGAAAGAAATAGCCACAAAATATGAACATGAAATGTTAACTGTTATCATTGGTATTGATGGTAAATTTGACACCGCTTTGAAGCAAGATGGCGGCAAGCATAATAACTTTTTCCAGGATGTAAATGCAACTATATCCCTGGACGAGAAAGGTTTAAGTGTAAAATATTCGAGTATATTGCCAGAAGTTTTTGTTGCTCCTTATTTGTGTTCAAAACTAGATATCAAAAAAGCATTTTGTGGTTCTTCTAGCAATCTTTTTGGTCCAGCTGAAAATTTGGATACCAAAACAAAATTTAGTCTTAGTGAAACCAATAAAGAGTCTGAAGGCTTTGTATGTTACATTTGTGAAGAAGATAAAGCTGTTGTCCTAACTTGCCAACAGGAATTGTTGAGACGTATCTTGCCTCTTCAACAATTGGGAAGTAAAAATGAACGGTTGGTTGAACGCTCAAAAAAATCGTCTTCGCAGAAACAGGAGAAAGAAAATTTAGAACGTATAGGTGATGTAGAAATAGATGTTCTATCTAAGGATCCGTTAGTTTTATCATTGGAACTGGTGGAATTTAGATTGAAAGACGAAGATGCTATCAACTGTACAAATTTAGGAATTTTTTATGCAGCCAATGTTAATTATCATATGCATTCGTCAAATGTTTTAGAAAACAAGTTGCCAATCCAGAACAAAGGTACTGTTATTCATGCTGATGTTTTGAAAATTGAAACAATTTTAGAAAATTCTTCATTCAATGTTGCCACTGATCTTGCATTTAAGAAATCTATTGAAATTAGATATCAAGAGGATGAAAATGCCGTTAAAACCTTTACAAAAACTGATATGACGGTCTTATCTCTTCCGAAACTTTACGTTACTCATAAGTATCTGGTAAATGAGCAAGAAGCGGAAGAACGTGTTTTGTTTCCATTTTCAATTATGATGGAGCTAGAAGATTCTGATACCAAGCAGCAAGTAGAATCGGGAAAATATAATGCGTTAGGGAAGCGAATTGTGAAAATGTATATTGATCCAATATATTTATCAATTAATGTCAATAGTATTCAAGAATATCTAGAAATGAACGACAAACTGAAAAAAATACAGCTCCTCACTTCAAGTAGCAAAAAAGAAGCGACAACGGCACCAGAAAGCGGGGATGATGTTAAACCTACTACGCCAACATTTATTAATATAGTTCAGTTAAAGGGTTTGTCCGTAGTACTTCAACAAGATGCGAGAGTTATTACATCGTTTAACTGTGATAATGCATTTACGACAGGCACGTTGAATATGGCGAAATCTACTAAAAATATGTTTGTTGAAACACATGTAACTGGAATTGAATTGAATGCTATCGTGTACAATGATGTAAATGGAAGACCAATTTTGCCGAGGCAATCTCCAATTATTGAAAATTGGTCGTTTTCCCTTTTTGTAGAAAAATTCAATGACGTGAAGCGTATGTCGGGTTTTTCTAAAGGATTAAGAGCATCTTGTGTCAGTCCACAGATTTTAAATTTAAATGTTGATCCATCTGTTATTCACATGTTGAAAGAGTTGCAGTTTGTCCTAAAAAAAGCAATAGAGGATCATGTAAATGACAATGATGAAATTGCGATACATCAGATCGGATCGTTGCTGGAAGGCAATGATCCCATTGGAGAAGTGGAAGAGCCTTTGCTTGAGACTGAAGAAAAACAATTTGAAAAATTATCACATCGTTTTGCATCAACCGACAAGCCTCAGATATATGGGGAAGAACATACTGGCGACGAAGACTTAACAAAGAGGGAACAACTCGTTTTAAGTTTAAAATCAGGAACATTTGATAAGCTCGCTGATTTTGCTGGATCATTATATGAAGCTAGTAAAGAAGATATGGACTCGGTTGCAAATGTAAAAGAGAATATCCAGAATAAAATGGCCGAGCAAGGGGATAGAATCTTACCTTCGTACTCTGCTTTAGCAGATGGTACAGTTCGAGTGTATACAAGAAATTTAATAAACGATCCTATACAGGTAAAGATAGAATTTACGTCAGAGAAGGGAAAACCCGTTGGAGGTGATGAAAAAATGTTACAACCGCGTAAAAGTGTATTTATCCATGATTATACCCCAGATAAAGTTGAAGTGGCAGCATGGATAAATGACCAGCCATTGGACATTAACAATGCAGATCAGCGGATAGATAATGATCCAAAAATTGGACACCAGTATCATGTTTCGATTTCTAAGTATACAAACGATAAGATGGGCATCGAAATCATAATATCAGTTTTCAGCGTTTGCCTTGTTATTAATAATATGGATTATTACATTGATGTCATAGAAAAAGAGAAAAACTTGCAAGGTGTGGATTCTGATGATTTTACGCATGTTCCAGATTTACCCGACAATGGTTATGAGGTGGAATTTGATGACGAAAACATTCCTCAAAATTTAAAATTCATGGATCATTCTAAATATGGAACTGGTGAAAACAAAAAAACGGGTGAAGTAATGGAGGTACAAGTACGCTTATCTGGAATTAATGCTAATGAAGATAAAGATGATACAACAACCACTGGTTGGTCAGAGCCATTCTCTATCAACACTGTTGGTACGGAAGGTCAGTTAGATTTGAAAGTACCCGACAAAATGGAACAGAAAACGACGGAGGAGGAAGAGGAAAATGCTAGGATAGAATATAAGAATGTTGGAATTAATATCAGCTCAACAGAGTTTACAAAATTGTTGTCCATAGCGCCAAGATACCTTTTATTGGATAAGTCAAGCCACAGAGTTCATGTTCGTCAATCCAGGCTAACAGATGAGTCATGGTTGCCTGAAAATCAATTTTCGTGGGAACAACTTGATGATTGGCACTCTATTCAGGATGGCGAATTACATTTTAAAGAAGTGCATTTTAGCAAATGGAAAGGGCATGTTTTAAGCTCTATTCAAATAAAAATTGAAGATGAAGCTTTTGAGAGTTGCTGGAGTAACGAGTTACATGTGCATGCTATTCGCCCACGGCGTATGCATTTTAGGATATGTGACAAAAGTGGTAATAAATGGGTGTATTTGACTATGATTATCCAGTTTTTAGGGGCTACGACATTTATTATAATAGAGGATGCAATAACAAATGCAGTGGAGGAAACAAAATTTGAGTCTAGTTTGACGGTTGAAAATAAAACAGGTGATAACATCTTTAAATTTCGACAATTTAACTATGTTAAGCACGTTTTGTCAGGTGGCGAAAAAGTGAAGAAAGAAGTTCCTGATACCAAACAAGGAGGTTGGTTCAGTAAAAGTAGCGAGGCGAAGGACGAAGAGGAGGATTTCATAGCTGCTGATGATGGTTTTGGTTTGGTTGTTGGCGTTTGTCCAGGTTTAAACATGCCAAATTATACAGAAGAAAATGCACCTACATGGGTTAATATTGACCCAAAATCGAAGAATTGGTTGTTTTATGACTACGACAATGGAAGCAACAATCAATTTGAAATTGCAGATGGTGATGGAAATGTAATATTATCATCTTTAAATATAGTAAAGACTGGTACAACTAAATCTGAAGATGGGGGATATCTATTTGAAGTTTCCGCGCAGGGGTCAGATAGAGTAATTCGTATATCATCTAATGAAAAAGATAATAGGCATGAAGATAATGTTCATGAGTTCGATCAGGCGCAAGTGTTAACTATTAGTCTAACGGGCATTGGTGTGAGTTTATTGAATAATAACAATAAAATCTCATTTGTGGAGGAGGTTTGCTATATACACATCCAAGATGTCTTTGGAAAGTTTGCTTTGAATAATTTTAAAACAATTACAAATATTTTGTATTGCTCTTCAATTCAAATTGATAACCAGACCAACGATGGAAATTCTGTAATTTTATCTCCAGCGATTCCAAGTAAACCAGATGAGGAATTTTTAGCTTTGCCTGGGGTTTATGATGAATTTTTATCTGTTGCTGTAGCTTATTTCTTGAAACATGTTGATCTATGGAAAATAAAACGAAGTGCAGATGAACATGTAGAAAATGATGTGACACTAAAGAAAGAGAGGGAAAAAAAAGAACAGTATGACTATCAATTGAAAAAGAGGTTGATAAAAGAATTTTGCTTATTTATATTATTAGAGGAACCATGGGCATCTGAGCCTAAATCGGTTAAAGATGCTTGGGATGTTTTTCGCAAAGAAATCAGTAAAGCTGAAAATATAGATGATATACCGTTTATAATACCATATGAGGATATGATTATCAACCAAATCGATGTACATGTTGAAAGTACAACGTTGTTTTTCTTTGCGTTTGAGAAAACATCGTCCCAACACCATACAGTGAGGCATCTGGAATTGGATACGCCATATTTTGATTTAAAAATTCACGAGGAATTTGTTTTTTCTTTGTTATCTTCCGTACAAGAATTATTTAAGTCTATGAAAGATTTCAATAGCAGTGAAGACTCCGATGCCGTTGCAAATCAGGAAAAGGAGGAAAAAGACAGTGATCCAAATTTGAAGCTACGTATTATCCAGGAACAGTATTTAACGATACAGTCATCGTTAACTGAAGCACAGCAGGATGATGATAATAATGCAGAGTATTTTTTTGAAAAAATTGACCTTCATCCGGTAGAAGTGAGGCTTAGCTACAATGGATCTGCACCTGGGTCAGAGAAAAAGTTATCATTGTTGAATACAAAATCCAGAGGACTTGGCGCTATTAGCTCTTTGCCTTCAATTGACTCGCTTATTGTCATACTTGCAAGTTTACACCAGACGCATGCTGCATATACTTTGCAACAATTTAGTCGTTTAGTTGGAAAATTTTATACGGATCAAGCAATGGCACGTTTGTACAAAGTTGTATTTAAAATTTCTGTTCTAGATAGTCCTGTAAGAGCAGTGGCAGGACTCGGGAGTGGTGTTTCGCAACTACTACAAACACCGGGGCGAACGTTAAAAGCTCTTGCGAAGGGAGATGTAACTGCTGCAGCAAAGCAACTTGGTGGTGGTATTTGTGGTTTAGCCCGCGCCATTGTCGGTGGAGGTGCAAAAGTTGCAGGTGGGGCTGTTGGTGGTGTTGGATTTGTATTTAAAAAGGTAACTGGTGTATCAGCAGTTACAAAAACGTTGTTTTCCCCTGCGTCAAATCTATTTGATTATGCAAGTGGTAATTTAGAGGGTGTTTACGATAATTTAGTTGAGGATCGTTTGAAATCAAATCGTAAGAACTTTCGTGTCCGTTTACCTCGTAAACCTGATTCAGTTTTGGTAAAATATTGTTATTTAGATGCTTTAACGTTGCATCTTACGCGCACAATTGATAATTTTACTTTACGCAAAGGCGCTAAAATTGGACGGCTTGTTCCAGCAGTAGAATGTGTTCAAAAAGGCAAATTTATTTGTAGTTGTTACGTGTTATATCAAAAAGTATACCAACATGATAAAACGAAGAAAATGTTTATTGAGAAAGAAAGTGAACAATTTGAAGAACTTTCTTTACTAATATTGTCTTCTTGGCATTTATTTTGTTTAGAGGCGAAGAATGATATAGTAAATAAGTCTAACTTGTTATGGGCAATACCATTCAGACGGATACTTGATATAAATGTTATGACTGTTTTAGCAAACGGTTCATCTGAACTAGTGCCAATGGGCCAAAGTTACTTGGAACTAGTTGTAACATACGCAACTGATGATAAAGATGATCCAGATGGTATATATCATGTAGATAGAGAAATTCATACTCGCCAACGACGCATTGCAGCAACAAATAGACGACATTTATACGCATTGTATTTGTTATTACGTAAGAAAGTTTTTGCTTTGAAAATAGAAGAAAGGTGAAAAATAATATGATAAGTGTTGGAAATTGGTACGTAGGTTTTATAAAAATACGAAAGTACAACTTTCGTACAAAAATATGTATATATATATCATATGTATGCGGCTTTTTGCCACAACCGTGCACTTCAAGATCTTTACCCAAATAGTTATTGGTTGTTGTTCACAACAGGATCTTTTACTTTGACAACTTCGTCGTTTCCAAGTGAACCCGACGTCCAGCCCGTTCAACGAGTGCAGGAAGGATAGAAACCTACTCGTGCTTGTGGAGTATTAGTTTGCAGACGTGCATTAGAGCTTCACTATAGTAGGATATATAGAATATTTATTCTCGAGATTGAGTATCTTGAGCATATTATTTACCATGAGAAGTAAAACTATTATTTAACTTAGATTTGAACCAATTTATATCATATGTGTTTGTTGTGTGTGTGTTTTAAATTTTATAAAAAAAACACTACGAAGTTCGTATATGATAATACGACTCGTATAATTTTAATTTAAAAACATGATTTTATTACTTCCCGTAAATAAATTTTATTTTACTCTATGATATCATACTGAAAGACCTCTCTCTACCAAAGTCCTGTGTGCAAAGACACCGAGTTTATGTATATGGTTATATATATATATTATATATATATATAATCGATGGTTATATATATCATATATATAAGTAAGAGAATTTTTTATATTATATATATATAATAAATAAAGAGTGGTATCATCATAAAGAGTGTGGTATTATTTTCTTTGAATTTGATTTTGTCTTTACATCAAACATTGGTTTCATACAAATTTATCTGCCTTTTGACATAGATCTAAAAAGACCAGGAAGAGGCTGACGCTTGACGCCGCAAACTATACGCCTGCCCAGTATGGTCTGCTTTATTTTTAATACTCATTAACAACCCTGATTCATTGACCCCACAGAAATACTAAATGTTGTTAAAGCATATGCATACCGACCACTCCAAAAACTGTTTGGAATAAGATCTTCTAACGATTTTAAAATCGGGTTAAGAATATGAGACATTTCAGATTTTATTATTACAAAATCAATAACAGGGGCCAAGTCTTCTGCCCCGACGATTATTTTTTTACCATGAGATGATGCAACTTCGCTCATTTCTTTCGTAACTAATTGTAAAACATTGTATAAAATCTTTAGACGACCTAAAGGATAATTTGACATTGTTAAAATACATCTCAATTGATTAATTGCAACTGCATACGGTTCTAATACACGAGTACTTTCAATAACGACAGTTGTTGATACAGTGGTATTATTATTTGCTCTTTTTGAAGTACGATTTGCTAAATTGACTTTGTAATTTCGAAATATATCTTTCACGTGTAGGTCATCAAATAATTCTGTATTAGTTTTTCTTGCATTTTTTTCAGTACTGCTCTTCATCTTATTATTATTATCATCGAGGGAACCTCGTATCTCTTTTAAAAACATTACTCCATCAATTCTTTCACCTAGCATATCAAATATTGCAGATTGTGAAGCAACATATAAAAGCAAATCAACTGTACTACTTCGTTCAATATTATATTTACGCGCAATTGTTATGACTAACATTTCAACGAAACATTTAATATCATTTATAAGATCTTTTTTTTTTACAAAATTAGAAAATATATGTGAATTATTCTGTAACATTTCATTAAACTCAGTTTCTAAATCAAATAACGGACCATGTAATAAACATAATGTGTGAGAAAATACTCGTAATGTTTTTGATAAACTATGTCGAGGCGACGATTTAATTATTTTTAATATTCCATTTCGAAATTCATCCCAATCATTGCTTTCATTACTATCTTCATTTTCCCTATTAACTTTGTCAAGGACTTTTTTTAATATACAATTAACAAAATAATCATCATTTTGTCTTGCCTTAACATCATATTCTTTATATTCTTCATTCAATTGCTGAAAAACTTCGGACCATAATTCGTGCAATGGAACATCAATTTCATCCGACATCGTTCCAGTTATGCTACTGTATAATACTGTTTCTTGAGCTCTACTTTTTATTCTATGTAGGGTTGATGTAAATAATTGAAGGTATGACATATTATCTGTACTTTTATTTTCTACATTTTCGTTTAAACTGGCTTTCTCTCGCTGTTCTTTTAAAGCTCTGTTTTTTCTTATTTCATCAGCAATTTTCCCAGCCTGTTGCTTTTCAAATTTCATATTTTTCTTGTTAATTTCAATTGTTTCATTATAATTTCTTATAAATTTTAAACGTTGATCAGATGTCATATTTACATAATTGCTATTGTTTGGTGGAGTGAACTTTTGTTTCAGGTTATTATATTCTTGTTGTTTATTTTTATCATTTAAATTATTTTGCACTATATTCATTGCTATAGGTATTGTCTTAGCTATTGGTATTGCATTTGCTACATTTATTGTTATAGTTGTTTGCTTCTTGGCTGAGTCTTCATCAAAGTTATTAGTTGATGAATAAATATTTAAAAAGTTATCATTGTCGTCGTCATCATACAAGTCATCTTCATCTAGTAGATCGTCTAAATTTATATCGTCTGGTACAGTGAAGGATGACATGGTTTTATGGTGGGACTTTTCTATTCTTCTTATTTTTACTCTTGTTTCTTTTGTGGTGATATTTATACTTTTGAATGCAATTTTAATTTGAATGGTGCAATGATGGACTTTTATAGTTATTATTAATATTATTAATAATAAAATTGTTAGAAGAAGAATTGCACAATTTAAATTAGTGAAAGGATTAAAAAAAAAATCTCTGGATTAATAAATAAATACAATATTATTTAATATAATACGCAGAGAGAATATACGGTAATAAGGTTGTTTACGGGGGTATAAATAATACAAATCGACCTTATTATTTAATATACCCTCACTCTAACCAACTGTTATCCTTGGCGTAGCTACAGAACCCAATGAAAATTTACTCTTCTCCTTCGTCGGACCACTTTGTTTTGATATTAAATTTGCATAAATACCATTTAAACGTAACAAAGCTGTATGAGAGCCACTTTCAGCAATTTTACCATTGTCAAAAACATGTATGGTATTAGCATTTCGTATGGTTGATAATCGATGTGCTACTATCAACGTTGTGCGCCCTTTCATCAATATGTTAAGTGCCTCTTGTACTAAATATTCAGATTCAGCATCTAAAGCAGAAGTTGCTTCATCTAATAATAATATTTTTGGGTCTTTTAATATCGCACGCGCTATTGCAATCCGTTGCTTTTGGCCACCAGACAAGGAAGTACCTTGCTCCCCAACTTTTGTATCGTATTTTTCAGGCAATTTTGATATAAAATCGTGACAATTTGCTTTTTTCGCAGCCACTACCATATCATTATACGAAACTGTTTGATGCTTTAATGCACAACCAAATTTAATATTATCAGCTATTGTTCCAGCAAATAGCGTTGGCTCTTGCATGACAAAACCAATTTGTGATCGTAACCACATTGGATCCAATATCCTCAAATCCACTCCATCTAAAAGGATAGCTCCATTTTGGGGATCGTAAAACCGTTCGATCAATGATAAAACAGTCGACTTGCCACTACCACTGCCACCCACTAACGCAATGGTTTCGCCTTGTTTTACTGACATGGTAAAATCATTCAAAACAACTTTATCGACACGTGTTGGATAGGAAAATTTAATTCTATCTATGTCAATCTTTCCATCCACTTTTGATAAAATTTTACCACCACTGTAATTAATTAAAGATTGACGATCTAATATTTCAAAAATTTTCTCCGATGCACCCATCGCTTTTGCCATTTCTGGCAAGCCGCTCATGATCCAACCTAATCCCATAACCATTGCAATCGCCATGTTTACAAATACGATAATTTCCGCCGCTTTGTTAGCAATTGCAGTAGGAGATGAAGTATTGACAATATCGTTTCCTCCATGCCACAATGCAACGGTTAAAGCACCATAGAAACCACCGATAACAAATGAAAATGCCAATCCTTGGACGATGACCAAATGTACACCTAAACGATTGGAAATCCATGCAGCAGCATTATATCGCTCCTTCGTTCCTTCCTGCATCGCGAAACTTACAATCGTACGTATGCCAGCTAAAAATTCTTGTGCTAATCCACCTTGTACATTTTGTGCATCCGTGGATTTTTTTGCAATATTTGAAATCAAGGTTAACGTCAATGCAAGTACAAATAATGGAACAAATGCAGATCCAAGAAAAATCCCAGTAAGCAACGGGGAGTTTACCAATAAATAAACTAAAATTATAAGAAATTGAAAAAAACCACGTAATGCTTGTGCTAATTGCGTAGTCATGCCGGTACGTATCAATGCCGTGTTTGAACTTAACATGGTAGTCAATTCTCCACTTTTATTTTCATCATAAAAACTCATATCCTGTTCCATCATAGCCATAAATACAAAACGCTGGATTCGGGTAACCAAACGCACCCCAGCAGCTTCAACGAAACATAATTGCAACGCATTTCCGCAGTATAATGCAACGCATGAAAGAATCTGTAAGTGTACAGCATTTGTGACCCCTGGTTTATCAAAATGTATACTAGATTTAATCAATTCACCAAAACTAACTTGCCATCCAATATTTGATAACGTAGCAAGTAAACCACCAATGCAACCTATGAGTAAATATGCATAATCTACCATACCTAATATAACTAAGCGCATGAATGGTTTTGTGTCACCCTTTTTCCTTGTACTTTCAAGTTTTAACAAGGCACTTGTTTCTGCATCCATTAAATAATATGGGGATGAACGATGCCGTAATGTAACACAAGCTATGAAAAATATTTCAAAGATTACAAGCAACAACATAATGTACATATAAATCGCTAAAGCATGCGTTGGCAAACTTAATCTCCCAACAAAATATGGCACGATGAAATTGTAAATATGAAATATACTGGAAAAACAAAGTAATGAAGCTACAACACGTGGTTCCCATGCTACATGTTTTCTTCCAAAAATATTTCTAATGAAAAA
>JACLAC010023157.1_pt1 | contig 19935 bp, 13 predicted proteins | sample 8027881 | NCBI WGS metagenome assembly JACLAC01 (sample SAMN15725517, study PRJNA655200) | protist metagenome | isolation source: fluorescence activated cell sorting (FACS) single amplified genomes of... | place: Spain: Blaines Bay Microbial Observatory, Mediterranean Sea | collected 2016-01-19 | reverse complement strand
CAGCTGTGGCTGTTATTATGAAAGACGATGTCGATGTTGTAGCGAGCACGGTCACAAACACGCTTGCTAATATATTGCGATCCAGTAGCTCGTGCATATTTGGAACTTACAACATGCTACGTATCAATCCACAGTTGGTTGGACTCTCTATTGCGGTAGCACCGGTAGTGGGAACGATTGCCTTATTCACAAGGAAATACATGAAAAAGATTGTGGCTATTCAGCAGAAAGCAGCCGTCAACTCGGCCTCCTTTGTAGAGGAACGACTCAACCATATTGCGATGGTGAAGACCTCAAATCGTGAAAAAGATGAGGTGGAAAAGTATGACGAGATGCAAGATGAGCTTATGTCACAGGGTGGAAAAGCCGCCGTGGCATCAGGTGTCTCGATGGGTGTCATGTTTGGATTGAGCAGTACCGCCTTCTGCGGAATCCTGCTGGCAGGGAGAAGGGCTGTGAAAGCAGAGAAGATGACTGCAGGTCAGTTGACAAGTTTCGGAACTTATTCATTTATGTTGGCGCTGGGAACTGCCGGAGTGGTTCGTGCGATGGGAGAATTTAGCAAAGGAATGCAGTGCGCGGCTCGATTATACAACTTGATCGATGGTGACTCTTACAGCGAAGAACAAAAACAAGAGGAGCAAGAAACAAAAGAGGCTGTAAATTCCGATCTCGTCCAAAAGTTATCGATAGAAAATGTTTGCTTTTCCTACAAAGCAGATCCATCCAAGATTATTCTTCAAGACCTCTCATTCGGTCTAGCAAGAGGCGAAGTGGTTGCTCTCGTTGGGGCAAATGGTAGTGGAAAGTCGACAACAGCTTCAATTCTTGCCGGTATGTATACTCCACAATCTGGTGGGATTTCATTGTGTTGCGATGATTCCGAAAAATCGCTGAACTACATCAACGATGTCGAACGAAAGGACAGAGTGAATCTCATTCAAGTAGTTCCTCAAGCACCTGCTATTTTTAACACAACTATCGTTGAGAATGTGCGGTACAGCTGCCCTGAGGCATCGGACGAAGCCGTAAGTGCAGCAATGAAGAGCGCAAACTGTGATTTTGTGTCGAAGCTTGAGGGCGGTGTTCAATACCAGGTTGGTAGAGACGGTATCCGTTTGAGTGGAGGCCAACGCCAACGAATTGGATTGGCTAGAGCCTTCTTGGCCAATCCAGTATTTTTGGTTCTAGACGAACCATCTTCCGCCATGGATGCTGAGGGAGAACGAACTCTGAAGGATACTTTGATGTCTTGTCGCACGTCCAATCGAGGTTTGCTGATCATTACGCACCGGGCCAAGACATTGGAACTCGCGGATCGCATTATTGTGTTAAAGGATGGGAAAATAGCGGAAGAGGGCAAACTCAAAGAGCTGCAGATGAAGAAAAACGGTGAATTGGTCTCTTTGATGTCTGATCTAGACTAATTTGATAGAACCATCGATATTGTCTGTTGTTGGTTTTGTTTCCATTGCACGCTTGGAAGATATTTAGTACGTGTACATGAAGTTGATATTCACTAGCTAGTATTCTAGTACTAAAAAGAAGACTGTATGCATTTTTGTATATTGTAAAATGTAGTTCAAGTAATATGTAGTTCATGTAATATGCAGTTCATGTAATATGTAGTTCATGTAATATGTACCCCAACCCCAATTGTAATATGTACCCCAACTCCAAGTTCTGTTTTTGTTTTTGTCTCGGCGTGATGTCGTTATGTAGGGAGCGAATTTCATCCTCCTCGCCAATAGACCGGATATGATCTCTTCCCTCGTTATCTGTAGCTCACTCTCGACGTTGGCGATTAAACTAGTCCTTTCAGCTGCTTCTGTTTGCTAAGAACAAAAAAATCAATTTCTCAAAGTAATCCATTGCCTCTATCGAGGCGCCGGATCGGGTCAGAGGTTTGGTGTATCGATGGACTTTCAAGTTCCCCTCTTTGGGGCATCATCAGTGGAATTTTATCTCGGCCAACATAGCACAGATCCCCGTAGGGCTATCCGTGTTCTATGCTGTCCTACCTGCCTTTGGCAGATCCATCTGTGTGCTATTCGTCTCTTATACCTGTTCTCACCCACTTAAGGAGCATTTGCACAGTTTCCGGGTTTCCTCGACGCTGTTCGCATACAAACGTCTCGGCCGCGCCCAAGTCTTTACTTGGTTACTACCCATTCGCTGCTGTCTCTCTTGTGGTGTGAGTTACACCAATACCTCCCATGAAGTGGCGTTGCCGCCTGTTCTCTCGTACACCATGCTCATGCTTGTGCATTGGTAGTCAGTGCTATGTCACTCCTCCGCCGGACATGCATCAAACTCCTCAAACACTCCCACTAGGTGTACATCCTTCATGTTGCGATTGTCATATGTAAATTGAAAAAGTGATCTTCTGGTAGCAAACTGAAAAGCCTCAAGGGCTTGTCTTCATCGATTACGGTCGGTGAGTTTCACTTTAATTCTTGAGAAAATTTCATTTTGGATTGGTCAATGATGGTCGAGGTTCGCTTGATTCGTTCTCCACTTGTTAATCGCTCTCGAGATAAGAACAATTAGACAGCGATCTTGTTGAACGCGATTAACCTAACAAAAATAGGTGCTTTGGAGGATACAAACGGAGCGTACAGCTTCTGGTTGCTCGCTCATGGTATCATCAGCATCAGATCTGGGATGCTTGTCGACGAGTTCGTCTTCGCCGTCGTTTTCGTTTTGGAGGATCAGACAACTGAATTTCAGGTTTCTTTTCTACTTTCACGTCGAGGGAGCCTTTCTCATCATTTTTGGCCACTTCGTCTTCCTTCTTGGTGTCATCACTGCTGACTTTCTCTTCCAAGATCTTTCTCCCTCTTCTTTTTGTTCTTCCTCGTCTTGTTCTTCTTCTTGGGACTTCCTTCTTTGTGGCTACTTCATCGTCCTCGATCACGCTCTTGTTCGTGTCTTCATTTTCCTCGATGGCGTTCTCATTTGAGATTGCCTCGTCCTCGTCCTCGTCCTCGTCCTCGATCAAGTCCTTGTTGGCAACTTCATCGTCCTCGATCGCGCTCTTGTTTGGGACGTCCTTGTCCTCGATCAAGTCCTCATTTGAGATTTCCTCGTCCTCGATCTCGCTCTTACTGGTGTCTTCACATTCCTCGATCAAGTCCTCATTTGAGCTTTCCTCGTCCTCGATCTCGCTCTTGCTGGTGTCTTCCTTTTCCTCGATCGTGTCCTCATTTGCGATTTCCTCGTCCTCGATCAAGTCCTTGTTGGTATCTTCCTTTTCCTCGATTGTGTCCTCATTTGCGATTTGCTTGTTCTCGATCGTTTTCTTGAGAAGGCCTGCGAGCTTCTTGGAGATCTTGATCACTCCAACAAAGAATAGCAGGACGAAAGGAAATGCGATCCTGATAACTCTAACAAAGAATAGCAGGACCAAAGGAAATGCTATCTTGAGAAGGCCTGTGAGCTTCTTGGTGATCTTGATAATCAATGGAAATGCTTTCTTGAGAAAGCTTGCGAACTCCGCGAACGCGATAACTCCAGCATAGAATACCAAAACCAAATAGTAGAAGCCATTCAGCAAATGGCTTGGTGGATTGGGCTCAACTTGACTGTTGCTAATGCCATTGGTCAAAAGTAGCGGTTCTTCGTTCAAAAGTAGCTGTTCTTCGTCATCAAATCGGAAATAGAAGAGCCCAAGGGAAATCTCACTTTGGGCTTCTTCATAGTTGGCAAGGAACTGCTGTAGCTCAAAAATAGCAGAGGTAGTATAGAAATGTAGTCCAATAGATGCCTCGTATTTCTGAAATCGGAACGAATTTTCTCGGATGGATGAAAAAGTTTCTGCGATTTCTTGGTGGTTGTGTTCGTCCGTGATGAGATAGACGGTGTTGTTGACGTCGAGGATATTGCTCGAGGAGCGAAAGTTCTTGACAACGACCACTTCCCAGAACAAATAAAAGATCGTGAATCGTGAAATCCACTCCTTCTTTTCGCAAAGAATGATATACAACACGGAGAGAGCGAATATAATGGCAGAATTGGTCACGTCGTAGGTAAAAAAGATAGCAAGCTTGTTTCGGAGCGTGTCTATAGCGGGTTCGCCCGGGATCTGCGATTCGAAGCACTGAAATAGCAAATAGAAGATGGGTTTAGCAAATTATAGAAGGATTCCACTGAAGTCATGAATTCATATACACAGTGTTGACTTACGGTGTCCCGGTCTTGGTTTTCGAAAGGGGCGTTCTCTTCAACGGTGGGGGCGTTGATCAACTCTTCATCTTCCTTCTTTGCTTCGTGGTCGACGACTTCTTTGTCCTGTTCCCCGCGGAGGATGTCTTCGTCGATCGCGTCCACGATAGAACAGATTGAGTCCATGTCAAATTTTGCGAGGATCTCTTTCCATTGTTCCTCATAGGATGGATCGTCGAGTCCGGAGCCGAGTTGAAGGGAAGGGTGGGTAAAGCAAGCAACAGAGAGAATCATGTTGATTGACAGGAAGCAAGCGACAGAGATGTACGTTATCTAGCAACTGCAACTGATACTAAGATCTATCTTGATAAGCAATTGATTGTTTATCAAAGTTGAAATTGTGAGAGGATGAAGGATGGAAATGGAATGGAAAAAAGATAAATTACGTGCTTTCACCGTGCTTTGACGAAAATCCAAATTGGGATTTTGATGAAACCAAGTCGAAAAAGTCGCGGGTTTCGGGGTTCAAAGAATTCGGGGACCCTCTATTTATTAGGGGTTTCCACGATTTGTGCGAGTTTCCACGATTCGACGAACCATTTTTCACGCTCGATTTATCCCCAACCCTCAAAATTTGAATATTTTTCATTCAATTTCTTTTTCCGCTGTCGAGAGACAGAGGAAGAGTGTGCATTAGCAAAGATTAAGCTGTTCAGTCACCAAGGTTGCATGAAAGGTGCTCTTGATTATATTGTCATTTGGGATCAATCCATGCATTGCAGCGATGGCGAAGTAGTTTTTCATGGTATCCAATAAAGCAAGGATGCCCATCATAATGTAACAGAAACATTACTTCTGGTTCGCTCCATCCCAGATCCACTCCAAAAGCAGGATGTTCAGTGGCAAGGCTGTAATTGAAACCAGGGTCTACGATGCCGTGCCACCATCTATGTAGCAATCCCAATAAATTTTAGTCACCCCTTCTCCCTCTATGAACTTACAATCAAAGTCAAAAGAAGTGAAGTTAGGCACATCATTGTACCCATATCTGGCAGCCATTATTTTTGCGATTTGTATGTATTTGTAGTTCTCATGCCCAACAGCATTTGTCAGTGACTCCCAAGAGTGAATACCCTGTCGAATGGTGTTGCGATTTTCATGCCATTGCTGTGCTTTTGAATGGGTTGCACCTTGGTAGTGTGAGTTCAGTGTAGTGGAAATGTTTTTCATGTGAGCGTCAATGGTCGTCAGCTCTGGACAGCGCTGGCCGAATCCAGCAGCCATGCATAGTTCCCATAGGGAAAGTGGGTCGGATAAGACACTCTCTGTGCGGACTCTCCAACTGGCATGTCTTTCGACAAATGAATTTCGTCGCACCCAATTCTTTAGTGCGAAGGAGGAGCATGTATCATTGTCGGTAAGCTCCTCATAATCACTTGTTTTTTCGTTCATAAAAGCTAGATGATAATTCCAAGCTTCACATTTGGCAACTCTTGAATTGATGCTTTTTAGGGGGTCTCTCACCATATGAATTACATATTTGTACCGTCTTCCACTGTCGAGGGATTTGAAGGCGTCGTACCAAGAGACGGCACCATCTAGTCCAGGATAAGGCCCACAATCGATATCATTGTCGTGTGAGACCATGATGCCGAGTTCTCTCATCAGTGTGCATAAGCTCGTCGTTCCAATCCGGCCAACACCAGTGACTAGTAGATCAGTCACTTGCATCGATTCTGTATGCTGTTCAGCTTCTTCTTGGGAAACAAGGCTTGTTGATCTGAGCACTTTGGGTTGGATATTCCGATGGTCACGGTAAGATGTGGCATTGCGGTATAAAGCTAGATCAATTGAAATTTTTGCTGTTGCAATCTCCCTCTCGCCCTGAACGCTATAAAACAGCAGCCCCGATAACCTATCTGGACCCATATCTTCATCGAGTAAAAGCCGGGGGTCGCTTATTCGATGCCTATCCTTTGCTTTCCCCTCTTCAGATGTTGTAACGATAGTATTTTGGTGCTCAAACCAATATTGCGGCTCCAATATCCTTGGGCCCGGGAGAAGTTTCCAATCATCCCAATCTGTGCCTAAAGTCGTGTCGATGGTACCCAGTAGAATGCGCTCTGGTGTGTCCCCTATCATTGAGTAAAGGACATAGATTATGCCCTCCACAAAATGTATGTCGAAGTGGCGTAGACTAAGTCCAAGTTTTGGACCCCTCTCAAATGGACCTTCAACAGATTTCGATCGGCACAGAACAACGCCAGATACGCAATTGATCCTTGACAGGGCGTAGTAGTAGCCATCATTCACATTCAATACTGGGTTTGTCAGATAAAATAAGTTGTGAAATAAGTAGGGGTTGTCCTTTGTGAAACGCTTGTGAAGTGTCCAAGATATACCGTCATCAGATTGGTACAATAATGTTGGCTGGTAGTTAAAGCATGAAGGATTAATTTTAGGCTTGCAGCCATGTCCATGGACATACCTGTAAAGGACGAAACATACAGATACAGAAGTGAAGCGTCAGCATTTGCATTTCCTTCTGATAAAATATACTGAAAAAATGATGTACTCACATGTAAAATCTTTTCTCATCCTCATCCACGAAGACAGAAGGAGAGTGAAGACTCCAACAGACCTCTGGTGGTTCAAATTCCAATTCCCTCTGTATATTCTTCCACAGTCCTGTGGTGGAATCCAATGCCAATATCGCTATCGCATCATCAATATGAGAGGAATAGTAAACAATGAGCGACGTTCCCCGAAAGAAGGGTTGGCGGTCAGCCATCCAACCTTTTGTATGGACGGGCATGGGCGAGTTGATGTTGGATGTTTTCTCACCAATGGGCAGGACACAGCGTCGATAATTTGTGGCAGTAACATGTTGACGATTTTCACCCTCTCCCTGATACAGCCTCGTGCTTAGATTCGTCATAGCCATCGTGGTTGATAGCTCTGGCACACCATGCTCATCCTTGGCCAGAAGTGTTGTTTTGTGCATCTCGCATATCCGGATGACATTGCCAATGGGTTTATCGAGCAAGAGTATATCTGTTTTGGGTAATTCATAATGACGTCCTTCGTATTTGTAGTAGTGGCTACTGTTGCTACTTCGGGTGTCATTGTTCTTCAAACAATTGTAAGAGCTGCCATCTTTGACAAAATCCAACACATCCTGTCCCTCGATGCAAGCGGAGGTTTGTAGCGATGACTTCTTCTTCAACTTGTTGTCTGCAAGTAACTGAACGGGTGCGTCGTCAGCGATTCCAATGCTCCTCCAGAGATCGGCCGATGTCGAATAATGGATCGTCAAACATACTTGCAAAAGAATGGCGCCAATTAGAAGTAGGAGCAAACTGTTGAATTTAGTTTTAGATCGGCTTGTGTGATGGCTCGTGCTAGTATTCTGTAATGTCGCAAGGCGCATGGTTCGACGACCATTCTGCTTCGCCATGATGGAGCTGGTTATCAATATGCTACTTGTAGCTGTTCTCTAGCATTGATCGATGGGTATGGATATGACGTAATGCGTTTGCTAAGGGAGTCAGGGAAAGGTGGCGGATTTCAATGTGGTCCTGCCAAGCTTCAGATGTTGTGTTGATTGATGCTCAATGCTGATGCTCAATGTTCTGTATCCGATTGCAAAATTTTGACGCAAAAGAGCGAAAAAAAGCAAAAAATATCTTTTTATTTTTATCCCTTTTTGAACTTTTTTACAAAAATTGCATGGAATTTGGAGATTTTTCCCAAATTTACACAAATCAATGTCTTTTATTTATGACTATCATTTCTCTCACTTCAACAGAGTACGTGTAGCCTAAACGCGCCAGAACGATGCTTCTTCAAGTTTGAAAGTCGACGAGAAACAGTTTTTAAAAGGGAGCGAATTCTCTCTGATCACATCACACATTGCTGTTGTTCAACATACCGATAGGTCTAGGCTCGTCAAGCAAACGAGCAGAAAGGGAGAGGCCGAGAAAAGGACGACGCAGCTGCTTTACCTGGACTTTAATTTCGTAAAACAAGAACAGTGAGAGAACGAATCACACATCATCACAGAAGAATACGGATAGACAATACAATTCCGTTGGCAATCTGGTTTCGGTCGAAAATAGTTTTCTGATTCGAATACTTTCTACACACAAATATAACCATGTCGCTCCGAAATTCCAACAGCGATCACTCCGCTGGCTCCAAGCGAAGGATAACCAAGACGGAAAAAATTGCCGAACTCATGGGCAAACTGAAACTCGTGACGAACGAAAATCAGCGCCTGCAGGAGGAAGTTCAAAACGTTCAGGGTTTGGGCAATGGATCGTCCCACCACAAAGGTGTGAGTTCCAAAGAACGCGACAAGCTCAAGGAGGCACTCCGGACGCTCAAGAGGGTGACCGTGAAGCAAGAGGTGTCTCTGGCAAACCTGCGGCAAAAATCGAAACAACGTCGGCTAGAAATCGACCACAAGGACAAGCTTATAAAAAAGTTGGAACTCGAAAACCAGTCGTATCGCATAGCACACGAACGAATGAAAAATGAAGGTGGAGACGAAGATGTTGCCTCCCTAAAAGCGAAGCTTGCGGACCTGCAACTTCGATTGGCGAACGAAGAAACTGCAAAGGCGGAGCAAGGCGAAATACTCAAAGACAAAGAGGCTGGCATTTCGAGTCTCCAAACAATGCTCGCAACTGCCAAAGGACGAGGAGTAAAGCGAACCAAAAGTGCCGATTCGAATCAAATGACTATCATGAGCGATTCCACGTCAGGAGATGACATAGCAAAACTAAAGAAAGAACTTGCAAAGAAGTCTGAGAAGATCACCAACTTGCAGCACGACCTGGACATTGCCAAGGACGAAATACACGACCTAAAACAACGGAATGCATTCCCTGCGACACCTACTCCAGCCCAAATGGACTTTTTCGAAGAAAGTGGGGAGGGAGACGATTTTTGGGCCGCATTCTAGAAGATCCATCCGCTGGGCTAGCTGGCCTTGTAAGTCCGATAGCATGGCGGGAAATGTGATCATTGAATATATGTTTTGGTGTGCGTACGTTTTGAAGGGATTTTGCCAACAATATATGTGAAGATAACGTAGCCTATCATAAAGTGCGAATTCTAGTTTCAGTTAATACTGGGTATTGTCAAGGTACTACTTTTTAACGCAGTATGCATCAATCAATTATACCTTGAGAGTCTTTTCGTGGTCTTCGATGGATTTGAAAAGCTCTCGAAAGTTGCCTTGGCCAAAGCCTCCACATCCTGGTCGCTCGATTGTCAGATCTGTTTCTTCGTCGTACGAAATGACGCAACCGACTCGTTGAATGATCTCGAAAAAGAACGTGGGACGATCTCCGACAGGCTTGGTAAACAGCTGCAGCAGAATTCCTTCGTCGTCCGAATCCGCCAGAATTCCCAATTCCTCAAGCTCTTCGTACTGTTCCGGTGTCAATTGATCTCCCAATCTCTCGGAAAGCTCACGGTAATACTCGTCACTCGGTCGCTTCATCAACTCAAAGCCAAACGAATTTTCCTGACTCTCGCGCATCTTTCGAACGGTTTTGAAAATATCTTTTGTTTTGAGCGCCAAGTGCTGTAGACCAGGGCCCTCGTTCTGCTCAAGGTAGGTTTGGATTTGAGATTTTCGTCTACATTTGATTTGCGGGTAAACAGTGAGCGGTATCCTTGAATTTTCGTTTCGCAATGCTGAGTGCACTTCAGTTCAATTACACAGTACTTACCGTCCAGTCGTTGGCTCGTTGAGTGGCAACAAAACCTCTTCGCTATCACTTGCCAAAACAACCGAATTCAGCCCGGAATCGACCGTCCCAACGTCCTCGGAAGTGAATTCAGCAAATTCGTGAAAGCCCGTGAAGCCAAGAATTCGCTTATAGGCCTCTTGGAGGTCGTGAACGTTCCCGACCGCGTGATCGATTCTGTAGATTCCGTAACTTTCTCGCAGCGTATTCGTTTCGACGGGCGCCAAGTGGGGCAAAAAGGGTTGCGTCAAAGCATTGCCATTGCTGCTTGCAACAGTATTGGCGTTCTCGGTTTTGGGAAAGCTCACGTATCTCAAAACAACATCTCCATACAGCTCGACCTCGGCAATGTAGCATCCTCCATCCTTGCTGTTGCTCTCGTCTCGAAGTTGCGCTGGACAAGTGGGCAGGAAGGATGGCTCCAGGACAGGAACCGCACCATTCGCCACGGAGGCCTCAAAGGCCGCTTTAGCATCTTCGACCTCGACTCCAACCGCCCGGGCCGCCAGACCGTGTTTCTGGAAAAAGTTGTGGGCACCCTCGACGTTGAAATTGGGCAACGACAAAGGAGCATCATATTCACCATCATTGTCATTACTACCTTCATCGGACGAAGCCCGGGCCCTCGAGTAGGGTGCTGTTAACAGCAGCTTAAAGTTGTCCTCGCTTTCTAGCCCGTACGAGACGCACTGGTCGTTTCCGGTCGCCTGGCTTGTGGTGCCAGTAATCGACATTCCCAAGGAAAGACAAAAGTGATTGGCTGTGCTGCGGGCATCTCCACAGTAAAATTCCACATGGTGAAAGGACTTGGTTCCAATGATTTCCGAATCGTGAGCCTGGTTGCGTAGCGACCGACGGTCCTGGAGGGATTCGATCTTGGGTTTCCATCCCGAAGTCGATGTGCTGTTGATGTTTGTAGACGTCGATACGCTCGATGCCGAGAGGAAAGTAGAAATGGCTGGTTTCGAAGCCATAAAAGGAGAAGAAGGGAGGGAGGAAGAAGAGAATCCGTGGCAAAGGTTTGCCAAAAGGCCAACCCAGCACAAAAGACAACCTATCCGCTCAACCATCGATATTGTTTTCGTGATCATTCTAACTTTCTTGTATATTAAAGAAAGGCTTGTTCCATCGAACTTGATGCGTTCCTCCAATCCAGTATTCGCATTTGTAGTAGTGAGAGGAGTCAATCGAAGAACTTCTCATTTTCCAGCCCATTAGTTTTGATGACGGTGGCAGCAAAAAGATGGGAGATTGTTGGATGATTCATTCGTCATAGCGTAAAATGTTGAGTCGGATGATTCGAACTTTTTCTAGTCGAGACTGAAACCGTGACTGAGAATCTTTAAAAGCGATATTTTTCATCGCACAAAACGCTACTGGTACGAGCCTATGTGAATTCTTCTGCGCATGTACCTTCTGTACGTGCACCAATAGTCCTAGGTCCTATAGATCCGGATGACGTCTTGGTACAAGTTCGTGTACAACTCCTACCAGCATTCTCGATAGAACGGTTATTCCTGAACAGAAAAAAAGTCGAAGAATCTCAAAAGCGTTTCACGTCTCCGTACCAATGCTCAAAGATTCCAAAAGACACTGGAAGCAGTAATATCATATCCATCCGTCGTTACAGAAGCCGTGCACTTCTGTGAAGAAACAAACCTCAACAACCCTACACGTTAACGATTGGAAAGACACAATGTCCGACCCTTGCGGCATTGTTGATACAATTCAGAGCAATTTGCCGGTCATGGAGTCTGTGGCAACTTCCGCTTGCTTGGGTGCTGTAGACACGACAAACAATGCAGCATTGACTCAAGGCGAAGAAGACGATAGAGAAATCCACGAAGCTCCGACCGATGAAAAAGCAATGGTTGACGAAGAGAAAAAGGATGACTCCTCTTCCAAGAGCGGCGAAACAACAGCAAGCAAGCCAAAAGGACTCCTCCGCAGGTGGACCTCCAAGATTATGGACGAAGAACCATCAACGGCAGAGGAAAAGGAAGAAGAACCTCCTAAGATCGATCCAATTTCAGATCTTAGCGACCCCAATCGAAAGATTTGTGTGGTGACTACGGCGGCACTTCCATGGAGAACAGGAACGGCAGTCAATCCTTTGGCTCGAGCATTGTATTTGACCCGTGGACGACCCAAATATTCCGTAACGCTCATGATCCCATGGCTGACCGAGAAAGAAGATCAAGCCAAGGTCTACGGCAAAAATATCTTTGAGACACCCGAGGAACAAGAGGAGTGGATTCGAACATACTGCAGGGAACGTATCTTCAATTCTACCGAAGACAGCGAAACCAACACTGATTCCAATGACGAAGTTGACAATCTCCAGATTCAATTTTATCCATCCAACTACCATGATCTATTTCGGTCGATTTTTGCATCGGTAGATATTTGTGCACTGATTCCGCAGGAGGAGGCAGATATTGCTATTTTGGAAGAACCCGAACATCTGACATGGTTTCGAGCCTTGCCACCAAGCAACAGCCCCAGCGCTAGTCCTTCTTCCGCTTCTACCAGCATCATGGAAAGCATAATGGACACCGACAACGTCTGTGGAGCAAACTTGACTACAGGCGTAGAGGAGGAGGGTAGCAACGAGGACGGGACGGATGCCAAAGAAAACGACAATGCTACTGAGGACCTCAAGAAGCTCGAGGAGCAGGCTATCATTGGATGGACTTCGAAATTCAACTACGTTGTGGGAATCTTGCACACGAACTATTCGGCTTATATGCGCCAGTATGGACTTTTTTCTTCCTTTCTCACCTCCAATGCCCTCCAGGCACTCTCGTCCTTGGTTGTAAAGGCATATACGCATAAATTGATTCGTCTGAGCGGCACTCTTCCAGAACTGGACAAATCCAAGGAAATTACCTGCAACGTCCACGGCGTTCGTCCAGAATTTTTTGTAGTCGAGCAAGAAGAAAATCCGCCGGCAACGTCGGCTCCCGAGGTTGCGGCGACCGAAGAGAATGTGCTGAAACCCGAGCCAGATGATGAGGCTACCGAGCAAATGACAGTGTCCGATGCTACAACCGACACAATCGAAGCCGAAGAAGTATTTCAGCCAGAACCTGTATATTTCATCGGGAAAGTTATTTGGGCAAAGGGATTTGATAAGCTTTTGAAAATCCAAGATCTGTATCGGGAGAAAACTGGAGAGTATTTCCCAATTGATATCTATGGTTCTGGCGGTGATTTCGATGCCATTTCGCGGGCATTTCTCGGAAGAAGTGGCCTTGCCAAAAGAATAACATCATCGGGATCGGTCAAAAGTTTGGCCGAGGGAAGCCAGTGCTCAGACCCGGGATCTCCTACCCATAGCCCAAAAGATCAGACAGCGGCATTGCTGTTTGGTAAAGAAGGAAATCTCAGAGGACAAATCGACGACCTTCAGACGACGGGATCAAGTGACTTGATGGTGGACGCGCAGGCCGCCGACTCTCCCACCAATAGCAGCGAAGCCACTTCTAGCAACGTCACAAACTACCCGAAACAAATCATTGATCAATTGGGAGAAAAGACCAAGGAAACCGGAACTGGAGTGACCAAAGCTATCACAAGGTTGAGCGAGAAAATATCGAGTATTGGATTCCGCAGTCTGTACACGGAAGAAGGCGATGAGTCCGAGGGAAGCAACGATGGCAACGCCACCACCGACATTGGCAGCACCCTCGCCAGCAAATTCCGATTCGACCCTCCCAAGTCCCGCTATGAGCTTCGTAGACAGTCTATTCCCGCTCGATTTCTTGGTGTCAAGGATCATGCTATGCTACGGGATGTTCCTGGGCACAAGATTTTTGTTAATTTATCAATTACAGAGGTGCTGTGTACTACAACAGCCGAAGCTTTGGCCATGGGGAAGTTTGTTGTGATTCCGGAACATCGTAAGTTCATTTTATTTTCGAAGCTTCTTGTAAATTCCTCTTGCTTGAATTCTCACTCCAATTTTCTTTATACAATTAACTTTCTGCAGCATCCAACACTTTCTTCTTGCAGTTTCCCAATTGTCTCGCTTACAAATCCAAAAAGGAATGCGTGGAAAAAATTAAGTTTGCCTTGAAGAACGATCCTACTCCACTGACACCCGAAGTCAGACACAAACTCACTTGGGAGGGCGCGAATAAACGCCTGTACGAATCTGCTTTGATGACCGAGGCCGAAGCGAAGGAGAGAAATAAGAAAACTGGAGATTTTGCTCGCCTTCATATGGGAACTATCAAAACCGGAGCCCTCTTCCAGAGCGGGGGCTTTGGGTTGGGGTTGCAAGCTGACAAGAAAAAGACACTGATCGAAAAAGAAGAACCCATAGAGAAGATGGAGGCGGAGGAAGAAACTGCCGAGACACCAGAAAAGCCGTTGCTTGGAATATGCTCGCCGAAGAAGCCACTGCCATAGAGCGTTCTATTCGACCTTGAAATGCTATTTCGATACACGTTGATCGCATAGCTTTCAAAATTATTCCAATGTTTCATATCGTCTGGACTGTTCTACCGATTGTTGATTGAAATGCAACGAGACGAAATGAACCAGCGCAAAGCATTAACAAAAATTCCTTTGTAGATTTTTTTTTCAAAAACACTGCATTTGAAGGAGGTTTGAATTCGGCTATTTATTGTTAATTAGCACTATATCGTTCGATTTAATATCCTCGTGCGCCGCCAGTAGAAAACAAGACCTGGCCTTTCTTTTTCTTCTTTTTACCGCCAGCAACTTCAGAAGATCCGATTTTCGTAGATGACGGTTCTGGTCGCCAGTTGGAGGCACCGCCCCGTCGTGTTGGGGCTGGGGTTGGCCCTGCACCGAGTGTTGGGAACGCCTCGGATGATGACAGTGCCGGAAATTCGTCGACGATGTTTGCTCTTCGGGCAGCCTGAGAAAAGCTAAAGGAGGAAGATGGTGGCGAAGTTCCAAGACCTTGCCCAACCGCTGCCATCTCATCGACAAGTCCATTCGATGACGAAACAGACTCGCCACCAAGGACTGGACCAAATTCTGATGGCTCAGGGGGTACTGGTTCTGGTGGTGAAACCACAACGGCACGGAAGAATTCGTCTTCGGGATCGATGGTTTGCAGTCGAGCTTTGCGCGCATTGATTCGATCATGGTCTTCCCTTTTTGCCTGGAGGTCCGCACGTTTCTCGGCTTGAGCCTTTGATTGGCGCCTTTTGCGTCGCTTTGCAAAATCGTTCTTGAACTTTCGCTTTGTTTCTTCCGATAAGATATGGTTGAGGTCGAGTTCGACGAAAACGATATCCGTATACAGAGGTATGTGATTTAGGAAAGGCATGCGTTTTCGAATTTCGGAAGTCACATGTACAGTTTCCTTTTCCCAAACACGGCCTTCAAGAAAGTCAGGGAGGGGACCAGCTTGCACTCGATTGGTTGTCTCTCGATCTTCATTCTTTGCATTCTCGTTATCATTCGTTGAAGACTCGTCAGAAGGGGGCGCCTTTGAAAAATCAGATAAGAGGCACGTCATGTTGAATCCATTCAGAAATACCAACTGTCCATCCTCTGCTTGATATAGATGAACCGAGTTAGACGTATCGAGGTACATACTTCCGTGAAACTTTTTATGTTGCTTTCTCCTTGTACCTTTCTTTCTCCCCGAAGGTGATGCTACCTTTCCCGTACTTGTACTGTCGTTGCAATCTTGCTGAATCGAACATGGTGTCGATGCTGTATCAACCGATTTGTACGAACCAATCGAATCTCCTCGATATCTCTGTATCTTAAGAGTTCCATCGTTCAGATGAGGATCATTATTATTGAGATTTTTTGTCTCATCGACTCCGCTCTGTTGCACTTTTTCTTTGTATACCAGTGCAGGCGACTGTGCCTGATACATACCGGTATTGGGAGACGCAAATCGAGCCATGAGAGCCTGTTCTTCCGCAAATTCTTGCTGGGCCTTCCCTTGATCTTCTAGTACCATTTCCAAGGCCAAACTCAAATACATTCTTTCCACAGAACTATCTCCGCCCAGGGACGTCTTCATTTCCCTCTGAAGTTCTCCTTGGTTTGACACCAAGGAGGCGTGGTAGGCATCCGGATCCAAATAGTTGAATCTTGAATACTTGGCGTCGGCATCAATCCCCGAAGTTGGAGCAAAATGAGGATTGCCGTGCTGCGGAGCCCCGGGCATTGGCAAAAATGGTGCAGAAGAAGCTTTTTGGCGATGGAGTTTCCGCAACCGAAGATTTTGTTGAAGAACAACCGGTTGGACTGTATCCATCATCACGGGACGCATGTCCTCGACGACTATGGGAATAGCACAGCAAGGGCACCGAACTGGGTGGTATGGATTGTATGTAGCAGAGGACTGGACGTGGCGCAAGATACAGGAAAGACAGAAGGAATGTCCGCACTTGCTGATGCGAGGGCAGACAAAGTCGCAGAGGCAGATGGGACAGACATTCTCGTCTTGCGCTATTGTGACGCGCTGTCGGACCATTCGTACCGATTCCCAGCTCACGCTATGATCAGATCCGTGGAATGAATACTCATTTGCATTCATCTTCGACGGAGATCGTCGCGTCAAGAGGAATGTATGTTCGGCGGAAGAGTGGAGATGAAACATGGAAGAATCTGCCTTTTGACGAACTGATGCCCTATCTTGGGCACTTCTACGTCGATTGTTTTTGCTTTTATTGTTTCGATTGTTCCTTCCCTGGTTTCCACCACGATTTCGAGAGTTGTTGGCAGAGAATGAAGCATCCTGCCGTAAAGAGGCGGAGGTAGAAAAGTGGAAATTCAAGAGTTCATTGGCGTGCTGATTGCTATTGCCACCCTGATGTTGTTGGCGCTGTTTCGAGGTGCGACCCATCCTGGCTTTCAAAATATTTGGAGTTTTAACTGTTTTGTTTAGTTGAAATTCCAGTGTTTGGTTTGTTGTGGCTTATTGTGCTGTTCTCTTTCCGTTGAAATCCTTATTTCTTTCTCTCCCGAATCCTCCTGAACGATGCTGTCCGGAAGCAACGACAAATCTTGACCAATTCTCAACCTTCGTCAGTCAACGAGAGTAAAACGGGTCTTCGATTGTATTGTCAGGAAGTATATCAACATTCACGGTGCAACCGACTTTGCTATTGAAACACAGGCAAAGTTTGATGCATACGAATACATCATTCAAACATAACTTCTGTCATCCGAAGAGTCAGTAGATTCATAGGCCGTTTAAATTCCCATCTTTCACGTAAACTCAGGATCTTGTGATTCATCACACGTACGACTCATTGGATTAAATAAATATTAGTGACTAAAATGAAGTCCCGACTCCGATTTCGGAAAACATCAATCAAAATCTTATCGATCTTCATCTTCATCTTCAATCTTGACAATAAGAACGAAGGACTACTTCTCTAGAGTGCTTTTCCTCCACAAACACAATTTCGTATCGTCTCGGTTTGACATAGACCATCTTCATTTCGATCACATATTATCATCCTTGAATACCAGAATCTAGAAGCAGAGCGATGACGCGACAACAGTTTGACAGCTTGAGTCTCCTTTTCTCGGTTACTCTCTTTGTGCTTTTCTGCACTGTTCACAAAACACATGCATTCGCTCGGCCTTTTCAAAGCCGCAACAACAATGGTGGTGATATAATGAATGATGAACAAATCCTTCTTCCCAATGGCGTCAAGGCCAATGTGGTTACCTCCTTTCCCTCGAATTGCGAATCGTCTTCGAAGTCGGCAAAGCCTCCGATTCTCTTTCTGCATGGATCCTTTCACGGAGCTTGGTGCTGGAAAGAGCATTACATGTCGTACTTTGTTGAAAAGGGACATGCCTGTGTGGCATTCAATTGGAGAGGAACGGAGGGAAATCCTGCAGGGGAAGGCGTCAAGAAAGTGAAAATCGTGCAAGACCACTGTGAGGATTTCCAGGGTCTCCTCGAAACTCTGCCTTCCATTCTTGGCAAAGACGACAGCAGTGACGATCCGGTCCTTCCCATTGTTGTTTCTCATTCCATGGGAGGGATCATCGTCATGAAGTACTTGGATGAAATCTTTGCTAGGCAGGGATCCAAGCCGAATCAAGTCTTTTCGGGAATCGTGTCCATGTGCTCGGTACCGCCCAGCGGAAACAGCAAGACAACAATGCGATACCTGCGCCGATCCCTCCTTGATACATACAAAATTACCGTGGGCTTTGTATTGAAAAAAGTCATCACCGATGATGGGATATGCCGGGATTGCTTTTTTGGCGGTGAAAAGAAGGTCTTGGAAGACTCAACGGTGGATGATTTCGGAGTTTCGGACGAAGATCTGAAACGGTATCAGGGCTGCTTTGAACGAGACTCCAATGCGACTCTCGATGTTACCGATCTGGCAAAAAATGCTCCTTCTCAGACCATGGATAAAGACGGAAGAGCGCCCTTTCTCGCCGACTTGCCACCCTGTCTGGTGATTGGTGCTACGGATGATTTCATTGTGGATGAGGTTGCGAATACCGAGACCGCCACATATTACGGCGTGGAGAAACCAGTGTATGTTGACTCGCCTCACGATATAATGGTCGGGAGGAATTGGAAGAATGGTGCAAATGCACTTCACCTATGGATAGAAGAGACGTTATCCACAGACAGGTAGAACGACAGAACGAGATACAACAGTTGTTGCAAATAATGAGAATGAATACATGGTAGCCCACTCGCGCTGTGATAAAATTTTGATGCAGCTTACTACAAAGTCATCATAGAGTTTAGTGTGCTTCAATGTGATTTATATAAACGGATTCGCTTCATTGGGAACACTTCCCACAACTTTTGTTCTTCTCGATACCTACTGTGCTGCTGCTTCTACTCCTGCTCCAGCTCGAGTTTCACTCAACTGTGATACTTTTTCACCAGCTTCAACTTGGATATTCGCCAATTGCGATGCTGTTACTCCTGCCGCGACTTGAGCTTCAGTCAACACATTGTACTCAGCGCAAATCTTTTGATACCATTCCGGATTCCCATGGAAGGAGTAATCCATGGTCAGTTCTTCCCCTGGTAGAATATCACGGAGAGCCCCGTCAGGGCCGGTATTGGGATTCGAAGAATGGTTGGTCAATCGTCCAGAATCGGTTGGATTCGAATGGAAGAAATCATCTGTGCGGTGACTGTCAGCACCACTGATGGGTTTCATAGTTTCGGATGTCGACGCCTCTGGTAATACAAACCCCTGCCTCAGAAAAACTTGAATCTTTTGTCGATCGTCTCCAAAGTTCTTCTCGGTGTAGTCTTTTAGGTTGTTGTGGTGAATAGATTCCACACGATGGGTCCAAACCCAGAGCTTGGTTCCTTTTTTGATGTGCTCCATCGCAAATACTCCTCTATGGCCCTCGCCATACTCCGGAACATCTTTGATCTCTACGGGAACAAGGTAGGCTGCATGGGTAGGAAAGTGATGTGCTTCGGTTTGGCTGTTTGTCATTGTGATTGACTTTGTGTTGGTTGATCTAAGAGATGCGTTTACTTTTGGGCAAGCAATTTTGTGTGAGATTCAAGATCTCCAAAAAGTGAGGGGAAACTGGAAACTTCTTACAGTTTTGTTCGCGCGATGCGATGAAAATGAGCAAATCCCTGTGCAGGAACTGGAGAAAACAATATTTTGACTCTCTTGACTAAATTTTGGGATACAATACGGATTCATACGAATCTGAATCTGTCCTCACATAAGAACCACCATTCTCAAGATGTAAAGCTAAATTGTGAATAATATTATTATCAACGGTTCAAATTGACCTTTGTTGGAATGCTGAGAGTTGAGAGAATGGATCTCCAGTCGTGGGACTCGTGAGTCACGAACTGGCTTAAAAATGAAAATATGCTCCCTCTACCGGTCAAACCATGCAAACCCTGAAAATTTAGGGTTTGCATGGTTTGTTCGGTAGAGGGAGCATATTTTCATTTTTAAGCCAGTTCGTGACTCACTGCTGATAGACTGAGTCCCACGACTGGAGATCATGCTGAAATAAAAATGACTACGTAGTACTTTGTTGAAGC